>Ga0326728_10003147_pt1 | contig 52371 bp, 74 predicted proteins | sample MB3enrmetagenome_FD_207602 | JGI IMG/M metagenome (GOLD analysis project Ga0326728, IMG submission 207602) | Lab enriched peat soil microbial communities from McLean, Ithaca, NY, United States - MB31MN | ecosystem: Environmental > Terrestrial > Soil > Wetlands > Peat | place: USA: New York... | reverse complement strand
ACTGATGCCCCAGACCTTGCTAGACTAACGGGCGTAGCGGCGGGATGGCGTAATTGGCAGCCGCACCGGACTTAAAATCCGGTAGTCCGCGAGGACTGTGTGGGTTCGACCCCCACTCCCGCCACCAACATATCTCGTTTTGAATCAACCACTTCAAATCCTGCGAATTGACGTGTACACGGTTTCGTCCTAGAGTTAGGTCAGTGGTTCTTTGATGGGGCGCGGGAACGCGAATCTGGCGACGGCCAGTGGAAGCGTCCGAGCTTATGGAGGACAAGCCCTCCCGCCCGCCATCAGCGAATCACGGAGGCAACGTGCTCACGATCTACCGCCGGCACAAAGCAAACTGCAAATTCGCCGCCGACCGCTCGTCGAAGAAGTGCCGGTGCAACCTGTGGCTCACGGGAACCCTGTTCGGAGAACCCTACCGGAAGTCCGCGAAGACCCGGAGCTGGGAGGCCGCCGAGAAGATAAAACGCGACATCGAAGATGGAAAACAGGACCAACCACAACCGAAAATCATCACCGTCCAAAAGGCGCTCGACGCGTTCGTCGCCGACTGCGCTGCCCGCAACCTTCATCCTTCGACGCTACGCAAATACAGACTGCTACGAAGCAGAATTTCCGAGTTCGCTCGACAGCGTAATATCGCTCTGCTTGCCGGATTGGCGGCTGATGAAGTTAGAGCATTTCGGGAGCTGCGTACACTTGCTCCTCGCACCGCCGCCAAGGAGCTCGAACGCATCCGCGCGTTCTTCAACTTCTGCGTCTCGAACGGCTGGCTCCAAAAGAGCCCCGCGCAAGGCATCAAAGCGCCGCAGGTAAAGACCCTTCCCCGACTCCCCTTCGATGAAAAAGAAGTCCAGAAAATCATCGCCCAGGCGAAGACGGACCGAGAGCTAGCCTTCGTCCTTGTCCTACGACACACTGGACTCCGAATTGGAGACGTTGTCGTGTTGCGCACAGGTTCTTTCGGCGAAAATCGAATCCATCTCCGCACGACTAAGGCGGGAACGCCGGTCTCAATCCTGATTCCCGAGACACTGGTTTCGCTCCTCAAGAAACTCCCGCCCCACGGCGGGTATTTCTTCCTCCGGGGCGAATCCCTGAACGTCCACACGTTGACCGAACTCTGGCGCCGCACCATCAAGCGGATGTGCAAAGCCGCGGGGGTCTCGCCCGACCATCCGCACCGGTTCCGGCACACTCTGGCGGCCGACCTCCTGATGAAGGGCGCGAGCGTTGAGGACGTGGCGGCCGTCTTGGGGAACAGTCCCGCCATCGTCGTGAAGCACTATTCCCAGTGGATTCCAGCAAGGCAACAGCGCCTTGACGCATTCATGGAAAAGACGTGGGAACCGAAGCTCGTACGGGTCAAATAAATCCTGCAAATGTTCCCGTAATCCGCCCATTGCATCCGATTCTCCGAATCTGTTAAAGTCGGAGCATAGACGGAAACCGGAGACCATAGGAGCTTCGGTTCGGTACTCTCCTAATGTTTTTGCGGGCCCGACACCCGCCGTTTGAGCTTTTCGATTTAGGTTTTGGTTTGGCATCGCTTGGGAGAAGGAAGGGCAGATTTCGGATCTCATCAGACGGGAGCCGCTCACGCTTCGTCCTAGGCAGGTAGACTAGCCTCTGAAACCTGCGGTGCGACGACCTGCGCGTGCCGGGCAGAAAAAGCAGGGGGAGACAGCGATGTCCTTCCCCACGCAAACGCAACCGGTCCTTCAATCGCCGGTCAAATACCTCCGTCTCCGCCAGATCGCGCGGAGATATCCCATCAGCTACGACAGCGTGCGCCGCATGTTCATGTCGTTGCCCGGCGTCATCAAGATAACCAAACCCAACCCCCAAAGGCGGAGCTACACCATCTGGCTCGTCCCCGAGTCGCTGGTTCTTCAGGTCTTCGCGGCGTTCACGAACGGAGGCCGAAGGTGATTCCGTTCCTTCTCATCTTCGTCGCCGGCATCGGCCTGCTCGGGAAGAGCATCCGGGACGACACGGCGCTCCTCGCGGAGATGGCGAAGCCCGCACCCGTTCCCGCACCCGAACCCCCTCCGCCTCCACCGCCGCCTCCACCGCACCGCCCGAGGAAACCCACGCTCGCGGACAAGGTCGCCGCGAGAATCGAGGGGAAGGTGCAGGCGTTCAGGGTCGCGCGGGGAAAGTCCGACAAATACGCCGGACTGTACAAAGACCCGACCTACGGCCAAGACCTGAAGGACGCCATCGAGCAGGAGGTCAGGTTCGCCATCAAGGGTGACGACTTCCGCGGGTTCGACTCGTGAAATCCTATCGTCAAATCGAATCGCGCGGCTACCGCCGAAACGCCGAAATGCAAATCTGCGGTAGCCCGCATATGACTTGTTCCGATTGGGTTTACGACTTCCGCCACTTTTGCCCTGAGAGTCGGGTATCCCTCATCTCTATCGCGCCTATCGCCGACGATTCGGGATACCCGATTCTCACCGCCTATCGGCTGGGCGGCTATCGCTGGCGGTGACCGGTTCGACCATTTTAACCGGACGGTTGAAATGGTTATCACATGACAACCTGTGAAATCTTTGGAGGCACTTATGTTCAGAAGCTGGTACGGATTCGCAACGCATCTCATCGCGACCGGCGCGACCGGCATGGGCAAAAGCTCATGGTCGGAGGCGTGCCGCCGCAACCGCCTGAAGGGCAACGACGGTTACCTGTCAATCATGTCCGGCAAAGGGGTCTTCGGGCGGCACTGGGATTATCTCCGCTACATGAACCCCCGGAAGCGGGTCATCGGCATAAACCTTTCCGACCCCGAAAACGTCACCGCGTGCAACTGGATTTCAAACCTGCAGGGCGAGGAGATCGGCGCGCATTCGAGCCGCATCGCGAACGCCATCGCCGGAGCGTGGGGCGTGAAGAATCTGGCCGAGATGCAGTCCTACGCAATCGTGGCGGGTGGCGTCGTCCGCTGGTGCGCGGAGACGGGAGAGCCGGTTCAGCGGGCTGTCGAATGGCTCGCGTTCGGCGCGACGGAGCTTCAGCGGAAGGCGTTCACGATGGCCAAGAGCGACCAGGTGAAGCGCCAGATTTCCCAAATCATCGCGATGACCCGGTTTGCCGAATGGAACAACAGGGTAGGGTCCACATGGAACCGCCTGAACGAGTTCGTGAATTCGCTCGCGCTCCGCCGCTTCACCTCCCTGCCGGACGCCATCGACATCCCGGCGGAGGTGAAGGCCGGGAGCGTCGTCGCCGTGGACCTGACGCCCAATTCCAACCTCTCGTGGGACGCCATCTCGGTCTTCGCGTCGCTCCTCGTGTCGGAGCTTCTGCGGGCCGAGGGGCGGTTCTTCATCGACCTCGACGAGTGCGAACATTATTTGAGCTTCGACGCGGTGCGATTGCTCGACACCGGGCGTGCGAAAGGCCTCCGCTTCTCGCTCATCTGCCACTCGGAATCCCAGTTCCAGGACGAGCGAATCCGCGCCTCGCTCGACACGAACTGCGGAATCCGAATCACATTCGGCGGACAGGGATATTGGGACCGCCGCCGCCAGACGCCGGAGCTTTTCGCCGCCGATCTGAACGCCCGGAAAATCAAGGAGACCTACTACGGCTACGAGCAGGTGCTTCAGCCCTTCGAGAACGTCACCCAGTATCCCGACGGCGAGAGCGTCCTCACCGGATTCCGTTTCGAGCCCGGACGCCGGAACATGGTGACGGGAAGGGCCGAATATTCGCTCGAAGAAAAGACCTCCATGGCGGCGGAGCGTCTGGCCACGCCTCGGGGAATCTACCACGTGAAGCTCCCCACTGGCACGCAAAAGCGGACCGTCCCCTGCATAAGGCACTTCTTGCCAAACGACAGGCAGATTGTAGAATTCGAGAGAGCCCAGCCCCGACCCGTTTCCGGCGCCGAAGCCGACCGCCTGGAGAACGAATCCCGCCCGAAATTCAACGGAGACGACCATGAACCCCCAGCCCCAGACCGCCGAAAAGGACCGCGCAAGCCGCGGCCTCTATCGCCGCAACACTGACGCCGCCATCTTCGTTTTGGTCGGCACCTTCCCGCTCATCGCAGCCGAGGAATTGGCGAAGCTGACTTCGCGCCCCGTGGTGCAGGTCAGGAAGCGGCTCCGGCAGTTTTTGGCGGCAGGATATCTCGACCGCATCCAAGGAACGAACGAATCCTTGACTTACTTCGAGGAAGTCGAATGCGAGCAATGCAAGCATGTCAACAGAATCGCCAAGCTCGGCGGACGGACGATTGCTACTCCATGGTTCTGGTATCTCACGCCGAAAGGGGAGACCGAGGCGGTGAAATACACGTTGCCCGTGGTCGCGTGGAAGGAGAAGTCAAAGAACATCGTTGACCACGACCGGGGACTCACGCTCATCCATCTCGCGCTCCATTCCAAGTTCGACCTGTTCCATTGGCTCCAGAAACGGGAGGACATGAGGCAGACGGCGGAGGTGGACGGCCAGAGCGTCGGCTTCTATCCCGACGCCCGGTTCAATATCGAGGGCATCAACTACTTCCTCGAATACCAGCACTCCACCCCATCGAGCAGGAACGGCGAGACCGATTTGGACGTGAAGGTGAAGCGGTATAATGCCCTGCTCAAAAACCGGAAGGACGCCAAGGTCATCTTCGTCTTCACCGAACAGAACCACGTCAGGAACTTTTTGAACCGAATCGAAAAGGACTATCCCTACCGATGGCTTTGGACGACGGACATGGAGAGCGTCAAGCACAATCCGGGCGGCGCAATCTTCTGGTGCCCGAAGGACTACGATGTCCACACCTACTCTTTTTCCGAAGCCAGTCCATAATTAAGGCAATCTCAGCTTACGAGTTGAGGGGCGGACTTAGATCCGCATTTGCCGTCCGCCCTCACCCTTCCAGCGCATGTCCTGCGCCCAGGTGGGGGCGGGGGCGGCGGTTCGTACTTTGAGAATGGCGGCTGACTCACCAAAAGGATTGAGGCAAACAAATCCGAGCCAGCCGTCGCCCCCAGAGCATGACATCCATCGGCACCACCTCCAAAGGCGACTTCTCAATCGACCTGACCAAACACACCAACGTCGAGGGGATGAGCGGCATGGGCAAGACATCCCTTCTCCAAAACCTGTTTTTGGGATGGGTTCGTTCCGGCGGCGGCGGACTTTTCATCGACCCGCACGGCGACGCCGCTGACTACATAGCCAGCCATTTTCCGAAAACACGGGTCCAGGACTTCATCTGGTTCGACCCTGACCGTTCCAGCGTCCCGCCGCTCAATCCCCTCTACTTCAAAAACGCCAAGGAGCTGGAGATGGGGAAGGAGACGCTTTTCAGCACGGTCAAATCGCTCGCGGGTTCCGCGTGGGGCGACGAGTCGGCACGGGTCACGGTGAACGCCATCGACGCCGTGTGCAAACGGTTCGAGCATCCGACCCCCGTGCACGTTTTCCGCTTCATGGTGGACGACGGATTCCGCACGAAGGTGCTCGACGCATCGAAGGACCCGTTGCTTCGTTTTTTCCAAAAACAGTACGACGAGAAACTCAGGGATTCGGAGCAGATGAGCAAGTTCAGCCCGGCCATAAACAAGTTCGCGAAGTTTTTGCGGCCCAACATCATGCCCGTCATCGGTCAGGAGACCTCGCTCGACTTCCTCGACATCATGAACACGAGCAAGGTTCTCGTGTGCCGCTTCTCGAAAGGGAGATTGGGCGAGGAGGTGGCCCAGCTTCTCTATTCGTTCGTCGTCTCCATGGTTTCGATAGCGGCCCTGAGGCGGGAGAAGCAGAAGGAGCGTCCCCATTTCCTCTGCGTCTTCGACGAGGTGCAGAACGGCATCCACGGCGGCCGGTTCGCCTCCCTGCTCGCCGAGGGCAGGAAGTACGGCATCTCGACGGTGAACGCCACGCAGGGGATGTACCAGCTCCCGTTCGCCAAGGACCTCTTTTCGAATTGCCCCACGCAGATCGCCTACAACGTCTCCGGCGAGGACGCCAAGGCGATAGCGGACAGCTGGCGCTACGTCAACTTCAAGGGTCAGGCGCTCCTGCCCGAACACATCACCGCGCTCCCCCGCTACGAATTCTGGGCGCGGACGTTCGACGCCCACAACGAACCCGTCGTGGAGAGGGTCAGATGCCACCCTCCGCTCAAACGCCAGGGCGACGAGATGGCGAAGGAGGAGCTGGTGAAGCAGTCCCTCATGCGCTATTCGAACTGGAAGAAGGACGTTGCGGCGAAGGTGCTGAAAGACCTCTCATAGGTGGCGCGCGGCGCGGCCTTCGCGGTTCGGTCTCGCCGACTCGACCTTCCGCCACAGGCACTGCGCCGCGCGCCTCTTCGTCGGTATCACAGGCCCAGCTCGTGCCAAAGCGCCCTCGCCAGCCACACAAGGAACGCTGCGGTCGCGGAGACCTCGACGGCGTAGAACCGTATCTTATGGAATATCTCCGCGTTTTCGGCGCGGCGGCCATTCGGTTTCATCGCCTTCACTGTAGCCGATCCGAGTGCGCGATTACAGAAAAAATAAGCCATTTGTTTTTAGGGAGATAGGCTCAGGATAAATCATTCCCCGAGCATCCAGTTGTGGAAACGTTCGAAGCCCCTAATGTTTCAATGGTTTGTCCTGACTTTTGCACAAACGTAGACCGATTCACCACCGCCTTTCCACAATGTTTAAAACAGGGGGTATTGCGCGCGTTTCGATTCACGCGGAGGCGTCAATGGTACGGGGAACCCTTTCCCACGCCGTCAAGGTCGTTCGACTCTTCGCCGCCGCGCCTGCCGGCGCGAGCGGCAACGCTACGGACGGTTCCACCTTGACCGCGGGGAAACCTTCCCCGTATTCCCTCCATGCCGTGAATCGAAACGGCGCAAAGGTCGAAAAAGGTCAAACAAAAAACCCGATGGAATACTTCGAACTCGGCCAGGTGCTGGTGACGCCGGGCGCGCAAGCGGCCATGTCGCCGGACGACGTGCATGTCATGCTGACCCGCCACGCACATGGTGACTGGGGAACGGTTCCCGACGAGGACAAGGAGAGCAACGACCGGGCATTGACGGAAGGCGAACGGTTGCTGTCGGCCTACCAATCGTCATCCGGGGTCAAGGTTTGGGTCATCACCGAAGCGGACCGCTCAGCGACGACGCTTCTGCTTCCCGACGAATACTGATTCGCAAAAGCCCCCGGTAGCTTGTGGATATCGGGGGCTTGCGTCTTCCCGTGGTTATGAAACAATCATTAAAAGGTCAAAACCAACTTACTAACTCGAATGATAGCTGACAAACAGATTGTCGAAAGCGTCAGGCGAATCGTCGAATACATGCACGACGACGAGGAGAGACACTTCGACGAATCGGAGGGTGACGACCGAAAGCGTCACATCTTCAGGGACGTTCAGGCGCTCAAAACGTGGCTCGAAAACAGGCAGGTGAACCGTTGCGTGAACTGCGGGGGAAAGACGAAATATCCGAAGTACTGCACGAGGTTCAGATGCCGGCAGAAGGCGGGGACGGCGGGCATGTACTACAGGCCGAGACGGAAGGCGGCATAGGACGGTCAAACAAACTAAATCATCACCATTTACATGCAATTGCAAGAAGTGAAGGTGTCGGCGTGCTACGAGTCGGAGACCAATCCTCGGGGGAAAGATTTCGAAGGCAAGGAGTTCGACGAGCTGGTGGCGAGCATCAGGGAAAAGGGCGTGCTGACTGCGGTGCTCGTGAGGCCGCGCAAGAAGGTGGGGAAAGATTTCGAAATCGTGGCGGGCAACCGACGGTTCCGGGCGGCGCAGGAGTTGAAGTTGGAGACGATTCCGGCGCAGGTGCAGGAGATGACCGACGAGGAGGCGGCCGAGGCGCAGATCGTGGAGAACCTTCAACGTGCCGACATCCATCCGCTTGAGGAAGGCGAGGCGTACCGCAGGCTCATCGAGGACAAGGGCTACGACGTGAAGAACGTCGCCTTGCGGGTCGGAAAGTCGGAGACCTACGTGAGAGGCCGCCTCTTCCTGACAAACCTCATCCCGCCGGCGGCGAAGAAATATCGCAACGGCGATTTCACCGAGGGGCATGCGGTTCTCATCGCAAAGCTCACGCCCGAGGAGCAGAAAGCCGCGCTCAAATATCTCGGCGAATGGGGCGAGGCACCGGACATCGCAGCCCTCAAGAACTGGATAACCGACAAGTTCTATCGGCCGCTGTCGTATCAGCCGTGGATGACCGACCCGGCAATCGCAAAGCTCGTCGGCCCGTGCACGTCCTGTCCGCCGAACCGTCCCTCCCTTTTCGGGATGGTGAAGGAGGGCCAATGCACCGACCTGCGGTGCTGGGGGAACAAGATGGCCGCGTATCTCAAGTGGCGCCTCGACGGGGACGAGAACCTGGTCATGGTTAGCAAGGGTTACGGCACGCCCGAGATGAAGGGAGCCATCGGCCGGAGCAGTTACACGGGCCTCGGCACGAAGAAGAAGGACCACTGCGAGTTCGCCGAACAGGGCATCGTGGTTGAGGGACCGGACATCGGGACGACCATCTGGCTATGCCGCGACGATGACTGCAAAAAGCACCACGCCAACCACAGCAACAGCGGCTATGCCATGTCGCCGAAGGAGCGGGAGAAACGGAAGAAGGAACTCGCGCGGCAACGCGCCAGGGATGACAAAGCATATGCCGATTTCGTCGCGATAATCAAGGCCAAGGTTGCGTGGCCGCTTTCCGAGGACGCACTCGGCGTGTTGCTCGAAGACGCCCTTAGCAAGCACCGCTTCACTTCTCTCGTCCCCGTCGCAAAGCGCCTCGGCATCAAATCGAGAAAGGAAAAGAACGGCTGGGGCGGAATGGGAAACAGTTTCAAAGGCGGCCTCCGCGCTTGGATCGAGAAGGCATCCAAAGCCGAAAAACTCCAGCTCTATTTCGAGTTGAGGTTAGAACGCGAGGACGCGAAGAAGCTGTAAGACGGTTATGACAAGGCCGGAGGTCAATCACGGCTTCCGGCCTTTTTCGTGTCCGCTTCGATTTACGCTCTTTTCTCTCCCGCCCGCGCCGCCCAAGGTGCTTGGGGATACAATGCGGGGCATGGACGAGAGAACCGTCAGGCGCCGGCGGACCGTGAAGATAGTCGTGCTCTGCATCGCCGTATGGATCGGCCTCGGCATCGCGGCGCAAATCTACCATCTGACGAGGCCGCCCCAGACGGCGGAGACCCTCGCGCCCCCCGGATACGACGAACGCTGGTGCGGCTCGGACGAGGTCGCGCCGCAGGACTTCACGAAGTTCAAGGGGACCGATTTCCGCTACGAGTTCCACACGGGGTGCTTCGCCCGCGTGACGATGCCGCAGGAGTGGGGGCGGTTCAGGATTCAGGCCGACGACGCGGCGAGCCGGAGGGACGGATGGCTGGCGCTCTGGTGCGCGACCGAGGGCGCCCCCGGCGGCCCGTACGCCCTCGGGAAGAAGTTCTCATTCCCCCCTTGCACCTCGACGTATCTCATGCAGGGATACGGGACGGCCCGCTTTTTCAAACTCCAGTGACATCCAGCGAATCGCGCGAATGGAAGTGAGCGCGGCCCATTTACTCCGCAACCGGTGACCCGCATACTCGAATCGAGGAGGTGCCGATGGCGATATTCCACGGCAGGCAGAGGATAAGCGGACGCGGGAGGCGGTGGAACCTGACCTATGCGGGCGACAAGCCGAAGAAGGACAGGGACTACAGGGGCCGGTTCGTCGAGAGAGACCCGCCGATCCCCGAGCGGTTCAAGGAGCCGCAGAAAAAGAAGGGGTGGTGGTAGATGTCGGAGGCGATTCAAAAGGCAGAGTCGTTGAGACAGGAGGCGATAGCGCTCCTGCTCCGCGAGCGGGGTGAGATAGATTCCCGCCTTGAGACGTTGGGATACGGGCAGGCGACGCTCGACTTCGTTCCGCCGAAGAAGAAGGGCCGTCCGCCGAAAGAAAAAGCCACGGAAGAATCCGTGGCTGATGCTACTCTCGCAGGTTAGCTTTGAACACCGTGTGTCCGGCCGCCTTCAACCGTTCGACGATTAGGCGGCTTTTTTCTTGCCCCGCTCCGTCGTTGTCGAAGCAGACCCAGACAATCTTGAACGGCGCGAGGCACGCCTCCTGTTCCGCCGTCATCTCCGTGCCCATCAGGGCCGCCGCCTGCATTCCCTTTTCGCGGAACCAGAGCGGCGCCCACAGCGACTCCGTGATGATGAGCGGCTTGTGCGCGTCGCACTTGTCGAGGCCGTAGACGAAGCTCTTGCGAAGCCCCGCCGGCAGTTTCCACTTCGGATTCTCCGGCGCGACTTCGAGCGTCGTCCGTCCCGCGTATCCCACGAGCGCCGTCTGGCTCGTGCCGTCGATGTTATTCCGCAGCACTTCGTACAGCGGAAAGACGATGCGGTTCGCCATGCTTCCCTTGCCGGGGAAGAACCCCACGCCGTAGAGTTTGGCCGTTTCGACGGAGATGCCCCGACTCTGAATCATCGGATGCTCGGGGTTCACGTCCTTCAAGGTGAAGGCGAGCGGACGGTTGGGTTCCGCGTCGTTCACAATCTTGGTGAACAGCTCCCTGGTCATCATGCCGTCGTGCGGCTCCACCGTTGCCTCCTTTCCGTCGCCGTTGGTTGACGACTTTTGCGGCGTTCCCGTTTTGGAAGTCGTCGCACCGTTGTAAACAGGAAACCAGTCATTGAGCTTCGCCGCGGCGTCGTAGGGCGTCGAACCGTCCATCAGCTTCACGAAGTCGATGACGTTGCCCTGCGACCCGTTCCCCGCCTTGCGACAGGAGTCCGAGAAGCATTTGAAGACGCCCTTCTCCGTGTTCACGCCGAACGTGCCGTGCTCCTGTTTGTTCCCGTGCGAGGGGAGCGGGCAGTCCGCCTTGAACTGCGAGGCGTTGACCCGCCGCACCTGCACGCGGTAACGGTCGAGGACGGACAGGAAGTCCGCCCTCGCCTTGATGTCCTTGAAGTCGAGATACGGCCTAGTGCTGTTCGCCATTCTCCTTCTCCTTCGGGTCGCGCACCTGAATCTGAACGCCCGGAAACAAATCCAGTTTGAGATTGATGCTGCCGTCGCGGTTGACGAAACCGCAGCCGCACCTGTGCCAGTAGTTCTTTTCGCCGTCCTTCTGAATCACGAAAACGTCCTTGCGGTTGTCTGCCATATGAGAACCCTCCTTATAAGGTTCTGACTTAAGACTAAGACGTTTCCCTGTAAGTGAGAAGAGAAGGATGTGGATAAGTTGCGCACAATTCGCACCATTGACTTATGTATACCAACCGCTATAGTTCAAGGCATGAGATTAAACGGAGAGTTGGCGGAACAAAGGGCGGACATGATAAACACGATGGTGCGGGCGGGTCTGTCCTATGCGGATATCGGCAAGTCCTTCCGCATCTCGCGCGGGAGGGTATGGCAGATATTTCGCAAGTACCGCAGAAAAGCGAGCAAACACGGGCGAAAGTTATGCACTTGACCCGTGTATAGCAAGGTGTATAGTTAGGTCAAAGGTCGTAACTAACAAGTACTTATGAAACAGATTTCTGCCCCTATAGAGATGACTGATTCGGGATGCTCCCACTGCGGTACGAAGCACGGTCTTCGCTATTACTACGAGGGCGCGAGCACCAATGAAGACGTATATTATTGCCAAGGTTGCTACGGACTCTATGTGTGGAACGGCGAGACGATGCTTGCGATAACTGGTGAAGCGTATCTAGACCGCGACAAATCTCAGGACTTGGCGGTCAAAATTCATTAAAAGGTCGAAGCTGGTTCGTTGATGGGGGAATAATAGGAGCTGACCGTGGTAATGTCGCCTTCGAAAGCGATAAACACGGAGTGGAAAGTCGTATGGGGAGGCCGGTAACGTTACCTCAACTACCACAATGCTCTCGCGCCAAGATAAAGGCGAGCCGATTGATAATCCGGCTCCCACCTACCTGACCGCAAGGAAAGGATGAGAACAAAGGTGATGCGCAAGGGTTTTATCAACCCCAACGACGTGAAAGCCGTCTGACTCCACCACCAGCGAATCAGCAAACAACAAATCACAAAACATCAATGATTCGGGAATCGCTTTTGTGGAGCATGATGGTTGACCCCATCTCGGGTCGCATCGTGAAGCGGGACACGTTTCTCGGGGCGGCGGTGAAGGTGGTCGCAGGAAGCATCATCATAGCCGTCGTTGCATATCTCTTGGTCGTCGGTTTTCATTTCGCCTTTCAGTAAACAGCAAAGGTCAAACAGCAACGTCATCATTCGTCCGGCTTCCAGTCATCGGTCAAACTGATGAGGTTCCCGATGGCGGCCGGACGAATCCAAAACATCAATGTCAGACGACGAATATGATTCCCCGTGCGCGAGAGGCGAGGAGCCGCACGATTTCGAGATAGAGGATTTCAGCGGAGAAGAGGAAGGGCAGGTCACGTTGAAGTGTCGAAGCTGCCCGGCAAGAAAATCACAATAAACCATCAATGTCAGACATAACCATCATTCAGGAGGAGGTGAAGAAGGAGCTTGAGAACCCCGAGGTTTTCAACGCGCTCCTCAAGACGACTTTCAAAGGGCTGTCCGAGGAGAACATGAAGCTGGCCATCACGGACGGCATCATCCGGGGTTTCGACTTCAAGGACTTCAGGGAGCGGAACGTGTACGCGATTTCCTACGGGAGCACGTACAGCCTGGTCACCTCGATTGACTACGCCCGCAAGATCGGCGCGAAGAGCGGCGTCGTCGGCGAGGACGAGCCGGTCTACACGCAGGAGAAGGAGGGCGCGAAGGATCTGGGCCTTGCGTGCTCCATGACCGTCCACAAGATGTTCGCCAACGGCCACATCGGGGACTTCAAGGCCAAGGTCTACTTCAACGAATACAGCACCAACCGGAACCTCTGGGTGACGAAGCCGCGCACGATGATAGCGAAGGTCGCCGAGATGCACGCGCTCCGCAAGGCGTGCCCCGAGGAGCTGGCGCAGAACTACGTCGAGGAGGAAATCGAGCGCGACACGGTGGCAAAGCCCGCAGCAGTCGTCCACGACATGACGGAGTACGAGGCGAAGCTCAACGGGGCGAAGAACCTTGAGGAATTGAAGACCGCATGGGCGGGGCTTCCCGCCGAGGCGAAGACCGCGCTCAACCAGCTCAAAGAGTCGCTGAAAGAGAAACTGACCATTCCGAACGTCAATGAAGACCCTAACCTTCGATAACGGCAGCGAGGGGAGGATGGAGTGGCTCGCGTTGCGGCGGGGGAAGATAACGGGCTCGCGGCTCAAGGATATTGTCGTCAAGCGCGGCAACGGCAAGAAAATCGGCTTTTACGAACTGATCGCCGAGAAGCTGGGCCTTCCGCCCGAGGACGACGAGACCGCGATGGAGCGCGGCGCCCGGCTTGAGAAGGACGCCATCGAGCGCTTCAAGCTGGAGCATCCCGGCGTCGAAGTGGACACCTCGCTCGTCATCTGGACGCGCGACGACAACGAGAACATCGCGGTGTCGCCCGACGGGGTCATATCGGAGACGGAGGCGGTGGAGGCGAAGTGCCTCTCGTCCGCCCGGCACATCGAGGCGTTCCTCACGAGGCAGATTCCGGCGGACTACGAATACCAGAAGCTCCAGTATTTCATCGTGAACGACAAGCTCCAGACATTGCATTTCATCTTCTTTGACCCCCGCTTCCAGATGTTCGCCGACCCCGACAGCAGGCAGGCCAAGCTGGACTACTTCGAGCTGACGGTCACACGGGCCGAGGTGCAATCAGAGATAGAGTCCATGCTCACCTACGAGCGAGAGGTCATCGCCGAGGTCAACGAAATCGTAACCCGCCTTTCTTTCTGACCATGAGCGAAGACGGAGAGATGTGGGCGGCAATCCGGAAAGACAGCCAAGCGAAGCGGCATCGGAACGAGGAGTCATCGGTCAGGATGCTCCAGGACGCAGGCATTCCGTTCAGGGTTCTCAGCTTCAGTTCGAGCCATTACCGCGTCGGACCGTACGACTACTGGCCGACGACGGGGAAGTTCTACGACCAGAAGCGGCAGTTGGGAGGTCGAGGCGTAAGAAACCTAATCAAATTACTCACACATGGAACTGTCAATTGAAAAATTCAGTCCGACGAAGGCGGAGCTGGCGAAGCTCGCGGAGGAGGCGAAGGCGCTCAACCTTCCCGACGCGTTCGACGAGGCGCAGTACGGCAGGGTGAAGGCCGCGAAGCTCAACCTCGTCCACGTCCGCAACGACATAACGAAGACCGGCAAGGCGATGCGCGACGACGCCAACGCCTTCCGCAACGCGGTCATCGAGAAGGAGAAGGAGTTCGTGGCGATCATAAAGCCGGCGGAGGACCGTCTCGACACGCTCCTCAACGAGGCCGACCACATCATCGAGCGCAAGGCCCGCGTCGAGCTGTTGCCCGCGCGTATGGCCAAACTAGAGGCCATCGCGGACGGTCTGCCGTTCCCCGGCGATGATGTTCTCCTCGACATGGACGGTCCGGCGTTCGAGGGCTACTGCAATCAGCGCGTCGCCGACAAGAACGAGAAGGACCGCCTATACATCGAGGGCGAGAAGCAAAGGGTTGCGGAGGAAAAGGCGCAGCTCGAACGCGAGAAGGAGATGCGGGAGCGCGAGGAGAAGGCGCGGCAGGACGAACGCGAACGGCTTGCACGCGAGCAGAAGGAGAAGGAGGAACGGGAGGCCCGCGAAAAGAAGGAGGCCGAAGAGCGGGTAGAGCGGGAGAAGGCGGAGGCGGAGCTGAAGGCGAAACAGGAGCAGGAGAAGCTGGAGAGCAACAAGCGGTATCAGGCGTTCCTCGAAAAGCACGGCTATGTGAGCGACGGAACGTTCTTTGTCTTCACCGACACGGTGAACGGAGAAGTGAAGCTCTACAAGCTGGTCGGCGTACACAAACTCAAATAACCATGAGCATGCGACAAATCAAATTCAGGGGATGGCACACGGGCCTAAAGCACATGTTTCCGGCCGAGGAGCTTGGCACGGACCAGATGACCATCCTGCCTTCGACGGGAGAATTCATCAACGTGCATTTCGTATCGACCAAGTTGAGCAAAATCTATCCCCTCGACAAGTTCGTGCCCATGCAGTTCACGGGCCTCAAAGACCATAAGGGAAACGAAATCTACGAAGGCGACATTGTCAAAGTGTCGGAATTCCAGGATGATGCGACAGCAAAGACGTATCTCGTCAAATACTTCGATGATGGACTATATCCGGCATTCGACTTGGATGGATACGATTCCGAGACGAATGGGATTTCCGAAGCACTGAACGCTTTATACATCGAGGTCATCGGCAACATCTACGAGAACCCCGAGCTTCTCAAAACAAAATAACCACATCACATCAATGGATTACTGCAAAGTCATTCTCGTCGGACGCGTCACGGCAGACCCGGAGCTTCGTTCGACGCCGGGCGGCCAGCCGGTGACGACCATCCGCGTCGCCACGAATCGGACGTGGACGGACAAGGACAACGGCAAACAGGAGAGCGTCCAGTTTCACAACGTCGTCATCTGGGGCAAGCAGGCGGAAGTCGCCGCGACCTGGCTGCAGAAGGGTTCCGAGTGCCTCATCGAAGGGCGGCTCGAAACGCGCGAATGGACGGACAAGCAGAACGTGAAGCGTTGGATGACGGAGATCATCTGCGAGAACCTTCAGCTCGGTCAGCGTCCGCAGGGGGAGAAGAAAGCGGAACCGAAGACAGAGAAGGCGGCGCCGGCCGCGCAGGAAGCGAAACCGGAAGCCCGCACCGTCGGCGGCGACGAGGAGGACACGGGGCGCGGCATGACCGACCTTTTCGGGGGAGAGCCAAAGGGCGAGATAAACCCGGCTGAAATACCGTTTTGATCCATGAGAGACCTGTCAAAAATTGACTGCTCAGCTCACCATCTCCAGCCTCACATGAAGTGTCGCTTTCCACGGTGCGTAAATATGTGCCGCGCGAAAGGTACGTGCCCAAAATGCAAACGTACGCACTACAGCGGCAAATGTAAACACACCGTCCGATGGCATAGTGAACATCATTTATTTCCATGAACGACGAACACTGTCCCACATGCGGGGCGAGCGTGAAGGCGTACTGGCACACGCTGAACGGCGGATTGGTGAGCGTGCTCATCGCCGCCATCCAATTCGTCCACGCCAACGGCAGGAACGAATTCCATCTCCAGAACGATTTGCATCTGTCCGTCAACGCCTTTTGCAACTTCACCAAGCTCAGGTTTCACGGCCTGGTGGCGAAGGTGGACGGCAGGGCCGGCTATTGGTGCATCACGCGGAGGGGCGGAATGTTTTTGCGGGGGGAGATAAGCGTGCCCCTCAAGGTCAAGACGTTCCGCAACCGCGTGCAGGACCACTCGGCGGAGCTTGTCCACATCGACGATCTGAAGGGCAGGATTCCGTTCTTCGAGCAGAAATTCGCCTATGAGGTGCAACCAGTCGAGGTGCCGAAACAAACCAACGCACTGTTCGCATGAACATAAAACCAATTAAATCCCAATGTTGCGGTTGCCGGATGGCGATTACGGGCCATCCCGTTTCGCATGTCGTCACCTTCCGGTGCGCAAACTGCCTCAAACGGCTGGACAAGAGGAACGGACGGGTGAAGAAAAATCAAACCGAACGAAGACCATGAACATCCTCGTGACCGCCGCCGTCCCCCTCGTCTTCCAACTCATCGCGGGGCAGGTGTGCGCCGTGAACCAGATAGTCACGCCGACATCGAACGTCTGTTTCTCGATGACGCAGGATGCGATTAGGCCCGACAAGGTGGACATGCAATTCCTCGACAACGCCGCCGGGAAATACATGACGACGCAATGGCTCGACAGCTCCACCATGCTCTCAAAGGTCGAATCGGTGGACGGGAGCTGCTACCAGTGGCTCGACGACGACGTGAACGAAACGACGACGTGCGAATTTACTACGAATCCATGAAGATACACAAAACGAGACCAGTCCAAGTGTGGATCGATGTAGATGAGAGGATTGCGACCATCGTCGAGGTTCTCAATCGGGAGGACGGTGTGCGGACATATGCGAGCTGTCAAGGGACCATTGGCGAGGGCGGCGAGAGCCCGTACGTCGGGTATGTTCTCATTTCGTGGGATTCACAGAAGACATTGACGCGGCTTCTGAAGAAGTTTGCAATTCAGTCCATCGGAAACGCCGACAGCAACGAAGGGTATGTCCTTGTGGACGGATGGCCGGAAGATGATAATTTGCTTCCGTATCCGCGAAACGTTAAACCCTAGCATGGCCCTCCTCAACTACACGACCAAAATCGACGCCGACAAGACCGCATCGGAGATTGCTAAATGTCTCTCGATGCACGGAGCGCAGGCAGTGCTCACCGAGTACGACCCGAAGGACAGCTATGTCACCGCGATCTCGTTCAGAATCAGTTTGGACGGCCAGAGCATAGCGTTCCGCCTTCCGTGCGACTGGAAGCCCGTCCTCACGATTCTGGAGCAGGACAGGCATGTTCCCAGGTCTCTCACGAACCGTGAACAGGCGGTGCGGGTGGCGTGGCGCATCGTGAAGGACTGGGTTGAGGCGCAGATGGCCTTGGTCGAGACGAAGATGGCGAACGTCCAGTCGGTGTTTTTGCCCTATGCGGTGATGAAGAACGGACTGACTATGGCGGAAAACGTGTCGAAGAATCCGTCAATGCTTCTGGGTGACGGCAAGTAGAACTTAGGATTATCTAAAGATTAACTTCCATGCTGACCCAAGCCCAGATAGACAACCTTCCGCCGAACGAGCGCTATTTCTACCTCAAGGGGCGGGACGACGAGCACCGCAAGATGAAGCGCGACTTCATGACGGGAAAGCTCTGCTCGACCTGCCTCAACCCTTCCGCGCCGAACCTCGTCCAGGAATGCACGCCCTGCTTCAAAGCCAGAGACAACGGGCCGCACGGTTGCCCGCAGGACGGACCGAGGGCGTGCCCCGTCGGATGCAAGGCGTACGCCTACACGGGCCTCTGCAGGCATGTCAAATCCTGAACCATGTTCGTACGCACCGTCACCAAGAACCTGAAAATCTTCGAGTGCGAGAACGCGGACTGCGGACGGGAGTTTTCATGCAACGTGAAGCACCTCTCGGACTATCCGAAATACTGCTCGCGGAAGTGCATGATGGTCGGGACGGAAAGAACGAGAAAAGCGGCCGAGGCATGGAGGAAAAACAAGCATCACAGCTATCGCCCATGAGCCGCTCCTGCCGCAAATGCACCCTGCGCCTCAATCCGAGGATGGACGACACGACGCTCTGCCGGTGCGGGAAGTGGCACAACGTCCCGAGCGTCGCCGATCCGCGATTCTGCCGGCGGTGCATGGGCGAGGAGGTTCCGACGGGAAAGCCGACAGGAGAGGAGCCGTCATTGGTCGAGGACGGCGAGGAGGAGGAAATTAACGAAAGCGAGGCATGACCAAAGAAGAAATCTTGAAGGAGTTGGAGACGAAGTTTTTCTGGGAGCCGAAAGACGGCTTTATAATGCCGCTCGATACGCCCGAACTGTTCGCTTATATGAAAGATTGGCTTTCCTCCGCGCTCGACGCTTACGCCGCTTCCGAGAGAGCTGACGAGCATTCGATAATGAGCGCTGAAATGATTGATGAGTGTAATAAGGCGTACCAGCGCGGAAAGGCCGACGGCTTCAAGGAAGCTCTGAAGGTATGACCTACCTCCAGACCCGCAAGCCCCTCGGCGGACACTCGCACAGGTATTTCGTCGATACCAACACGGGCGACGCAATCTGCCTCTGCGGTCGCGTGCAGGGAAGCCCGAAGGCGAAAAAGGGAGAGAACAAATATCATGCGAAGACGTGTTTCTACGACGGGTATCACTACGACAGCATCTTGGAAGCGAACGCGGCCATGGAATTGGATTGGAGGCTGAAGGCGGGGGATATCAAAGCGTGGGACAAGCAGTTTTCCATCGAGATACGGAACCCGAAAAGCGGGGAGTTCATCCTCCGGCACAAGGTCGATTTCCGGGTGCGTGAGAACGACGGAAGCTACACGTTGCAAGAGATGAAGGGCATGGAACAGCGGGATTACAAAATCATCAAGAAGCTCATCGAAGTCCTATGGCTGCCGGAGCACCTTGACTACAGGTATCTCCTCGTCAAAGAGCCGTTCAAGTACCGGGTCATCAACGTCTGAATCAGAACACGCGTATCGAGTCGTCGTCGGCCATAAGAGTGGCCGACAGGAATAGGCGCGTCTGCGGCAGGTTCTTCTCGTCGAACCACTGACATCTGACCTGATTCCCGGAGATCTCCATCACGGTCATCAGCGGCCCGCCCGATTTCAACCGAACAGTGTCACCGACTTTGAAATCCATGCCCCGATAGTATCAGATTTGAAGGTCCGCTTGTGCATTGATTTCCCTCCCGAAACCCGTAGAATTACAATCAATCCCCTCCATGCAAGCCGAACAGAGACAGTTCACCGAATATCACATCACCCTTGAGGCCATGCCCGGCACGGTCTTCAAGGTGCGTGCGGAGAGCGTCGAGAAGGCGGTGAAGAAGCTCATGGCGGAGATCCGCGCGGTCCTCGCGGAACTGCAAAAGTCAAAAGGCCAAACAAATTAAACCAAACCAACAGCATGATAAGGATTCTGGCCCGATGGTGGGCAAAGAGGAAATATGTGTGGAAGGAGGAGCTTGACGCCGCCCTCAAGGATTTGAACGCCAGCGCCGCGCAGGCCCAGGCAGGGAAACGGCGCAAGGAAGTCGAGCGCCTGACCGCCGAGGCGGACGGGATAGAGGCGAGCATCAAGGAAGTCGGCGAGAAGATGGCGAAGGGCTTTTGGCTCTGCGAGGACGGGCACGAGCGGGCTGACCAGTGTTCTTGTGCCCGCACTGGCGATGTCGCCATTGTCCACAGCGGAGGTTGCCAACTTAACCCGAAGAATGGCTTTGTCTACTGCACGACCGATGGGAAGCCGATGAAGCTCGTCCGCACCGACCTCATGACCGGGCAGGAGAAGTACGAATCGGAGAAGGAGCGCAAGGAGGCGGAGAAGATGGCCGACGCGAACCGCCAGGCGGTGAAGCAGCACGAGGAGGCCATCAAAGGTTCGGAGGACACCGCGACGGTGTTCCGAAAACAGGCGCAGCAGGCGCGCGAGTTCGCGGAGCTGCTGACAAAACTGTAATCACCACGACCATGAGACATTCAAAGGACGGCTACCGCTGGCCGGGCGACACGGACGGCCCCGACGAGCTCACGTTCGGGCAGGCGGTCTTTGCCGCGCGGACGCTGACAGACAGAATCAGCCGAATCCTCGGCGTATGGAGCGACCGGGAGATATCGCTCAGAATCGTGCGGCGCGGGAGGAGCTACGCGACATACGAGCTGTCCCAGTTCGGACACGTCGTTTCCCTGATGCCCGTTTTCCTAAAACTATAACCATCACGTCCATGGAAAAAGAACCGAAGATAGTGCAGGTAGTTGAGAATGCAAATGGCGTCGTGAGTACCGTCCTATATTCGAATGGCAGGGTGTTCACTTTGGTATTGGTGGTGAACCCAGACACTTGCACCGGCACGATGGTAACTCCGCCCCATAGGGTTTGCGAATGGCGGGAGTTGGTCTATCCAATCCCGAGAATACCGATACCACCCAAGTCGGCGCGCAAGGTCGAGCGGCGCCGGAAACGATAACCACACGAAAGCCATGGCAGATTTTGTAGCGCACCCCGACGGCGGGATGGTGGAGAAAGGGACCGAGGTCAATCAGGCCGCGACGGCGAAGACCGCCGAAGAGATTGCGGCGGAAGAGGCGGCGAAGGCAGAGGCGGAAGCCGAAGCCCAAGCTCAGGCGGAAGCGGATGCAGCCGCGGAAGCGGAGGCAAAGGCAAAAGCGGATGCCGACGCCGAGGCCGGAGCCGAAGGTCAGCAGTAGTTTTCAAAGCCGGGAACAGCAAGCGGCAACGCCCTGAAGGGAAAATAGACGGAACCGAACCTAGGCGGCAATTTAACTCCCACCCTTGCCACCGCCCGTTCCGTCGGGCACATGGGGCTTCCCGGCAGACTCCTATTTCGCGAGCGGCTCGCCTAGCTGCGTGATCTTGCCATAGTGCTGACATTTCTGCGGCGTGAATGTCCAAACGTCGCCGGTCTTCGTATCGAACGCCCAAAATCCGCCCATACTGCCCGAAAACTGAACGCCGGCGAACGGACCTTCAGCGGACACGCCAATCGGCTGAACAACCGACTTGCAGGCAATCGTGAGTAGGCAAACAGCGATGAGCGTGAGGACTATCTTCGTATAGAGGTCGATGCGCATGAGCGCCTCCAATCGGACCCGATTATAGCAAGCAACACATTTTCATGATCGAACGCTACACCATCAAATTCGCCCCGGCCGTGAGCCAGGAGGAACTCCGCCAGAAGCTGGAAGGCATGACGGACTATAACCCGGAGGAGCTCGACCGGCTCCACAAGATGAAGGCGAAGATCGAGGTCGTATGCGACTTTTCCGACCTGCGGGAGATACGCGCCCTTCTCGAAACGCGCTCGAAGTCGCTTGACAAAGAGCTGAAATAACCCCAAATAACCGCAAATGCGCAAGTCGTCCGAAACGGAGCACCAATTGCGGATGGCGGTCAGGGACATCCTCGCCCGCGACCCGCTCACGTCAGTCCAGAAGCTCCAACGCGACCTCAAGGAGCGCGGATTCCAGACGGCCGCAGGCAACACGCTCGACTGGCACTACGTCTCAAAAATCGTGCGGAAGCTCGGTCGCGAGGCGGCGTTCGCCGTTGACCAGCAGAAGATCGAGGACCGCCTCGCCATCACGAAGGAGCGATACCGCCTGATGGTCGAACGCCTGTGGCGCATTATCGACTACAAGTGGGAGTACCTTGAGCAGTTCGGCCTCTATCCCCCAAAGACCGACGAAATCCTGAAGGCCATCAACACGCTCATGAAGCTCGACCTCGCCATCCTGAAGGCGGAGATGGACGCCGGCATATTCGAGCGCAAGCTCGGCACCGTGGACGTGAACATGTATCGCGCACAGCTCATCGACCCGGAACAGGCCGACATGATCGTCGCGGCGTTCAAGAACTGGGGCATCGACCTGTCCATCCCTCTCCAAAGGCCGAAACCAGCCGCGATAGCCAATGGACCGACCACACCCGCCCTGCCCGACGCCGGAGGAGGCGTTCAAGGGAATCCTTAGCAATCCTGACGTCCGCCGCGAGATACGCAAGAAGCTGGTGGGTTTCGGTCTGCTTTATTTTCCGCACCACCTGTACCTTCCGCCGGGCGATTTCCATCCGGAGATGGTTTCGGCCCTTGAGGACCCGACGGAGCAGTTTCTTGAGATCATCGGCTTCCGCGGATGCACGAAGACCACCTGGGGCTCGCTCATCCTGCCCGTCTTTTGCGCGCTCGAAAAGCCGAAGGAGTGCCCTTTCATCCTGCCCATCGCGGACACCGGCATCCAGGCAGGCATCAACATCGCCAACATCAAGAACGAGCTGGAAAACAACCATCTTCTGCTTCAGGACTACGGCCATTTCGAAATCAGAACGACCGACGACCCCGTGCCGGAGCCGACGCTCGAAAGCGATGAGGAGTGGCAGGCCAAGAACATGCTTCTCCCGAACGGCGTCCGCATCCTTGCGCGCTCGCGGGGACAGAAGATTCGCGGGTTGAAGCACCGGCAGTTCCGGCCGCGCCTCATCATCATCGACGACCCGGAAGACATCGAATGGGTCAGGACGAAAGAGAACCGCGACAAGACGGAACAGTGGCTCAATTCCGAGGTGATTCCGGGCCTCGACAAGCACAAGCGCAAGCTCGTCATCCTCATCAATAACCTCCATATGGACGCGCTCGCCGCGCGCGTAAGAGCCAAGAAAAAATTCAAGGTGCTTGAATATTCTCTGGTCAACGACGCCGACGAGTGGGACTCCTGCGTCTGGAAGGCGGCATTTCCGAACCAGGCAGCGATAGACGACCAACGGGAATTGGTCGGACCGATCGCATGGGAACGCGAATACAAACTCAAAGTGGTCGCGGAGGAAGGCGCGGTCATCACGCCCGAGGACATCCACTACTACGACGCGCCGCCGAAAGGAGCGGTGGCGGCCATCAAGGGCCACGGGATAGACCTCGCCATCTCGGAGAAGGCGTCGGCGGACTACACGGCGAACGTGAGCGGCGACGTGTTCTACGTCGAGGACAAGCCGCCGTACGGCGCCGGCGACACGCCGAAAATCTTCATCCGGCCCGACCCGTTCAACGAGCACGTCAATTTCCACGAGTTCATGAAGTACGTGCGCGGGATACCGGGCGAGCGCGGCGGCGCCAACCTCTTCTTCGTCGAGGACGTGGCGTACCAGAAGGCGGCCATCCAGGAGATGATACGCGCGATGCTTCCCGTCACGGCCATGAAGCCCCAGGCCGACAAGCGGGCCAGGTTGCAGGTCGTCGCGCCGTACGTCAAGAACGGGACGGTCCTCTTCCCGCGCACGGGATGCGAGCAGCTCTTGGCGCAGCTGTTCGGTTTCGGCGTCGAGGCCCACGACGACCTGGTTGACGCGCTGGTCTATCTCATCCTCGGGCTGGTGGAGCAGGGGCTTGAGCTGCCGAAGATCCACTGGATCGAGGGGTGATATGCACAGGTTGATAACTTCCCGCTAACCCCTATACTTAAAACCAAATGGACGCACTTACAGCCATCCAAGTTAGGCGCGTCTCGAACTCCGAAGACCTCATGGTCGCCGGTGATTACGTGTTCATCCCGTCCCGGCCGCCGAAGGTCGTGACGGAGACGATACCGCTCGACCCGCCGCGGGGATGGTTCAAGCGCCTCTGGTGGAACCTCTTCGGCACAAAGTCAATCGTCAAGGAAAGCAAGGAGGAGGTGTGGCCCGCGTATGACACGGTCATCATGGTCTGTCCGACGTGCAACCAGCCGCTCGCCACGTCCGCCAAGCACGCGATAACATCCGTCGAACCGCTCACCATCGAATCACCCGTCACCTGCCCCTATTGCCGCACCGTCACGTTCAAGGTCAAAGAAGGAACGCTCATGCCCGCGTAAATGGAATCCCCCACCCTCAACGCCAAGGACAAGCCGAGCTGGATAGCGCGGCGCATCAAGGGCATCGCGACGACCTTCTGGCCGGAGGTCTTCGAGCAGGAGCAGGGCGGCCCCGTCGTCACGCGGTGGGGCGTCATCAACAGCACGAAGACCAAGGACGGGCGCAAGGTCTTTGGCGAGATAAGCGGGACGCCCAACCAGTTCGTCATCGACCGCCCCTCCGGCGGCAACCGCATCGACGCGGAACGGGCGCTCCTGAACAACAAAGGGTTCGTCTACGCCGCCGTGAACGCCAAGGCCCGCGAGGTCATGGCCATCGACTGGCGGCTCTTCGAGACGGACGGCGACGACAACGTGGAGCAGAAGGATCACGACATCCTCGACCTTTTGGACGGGCCGAGCGACAACATGAACGGGCTGGAGTTCAAATACATCCTCTCCGCGTCGCTCGACCTCGCCGGCAGCTGCTACGTCTGGATGGAGGGCGTGAAGAACGACCTCGACAGGCCGAAGGCGCTCCACATCATGCCCGTGGACAAGGTGCGGCCGGTCATCGACCGCCGTTCGTGGCCGTACCAGCTCCTCGGCTACCGGCTCAAGCTTCCGACCAGCACCGTCGATTTCAAGCCGTACGAGGTCATCCACTTCCGCGAGCCGAACGTCGCCGACCATTTCGAGGGCTACAGCCCCGTCATGGCGGGCGCGGAATACATCGACAACGACAACTACGCGATGGAGTTCAACCGCAAGTTCTTCGTGAACGGCGCGCGCCCGTCGGGATTCCTTGAGACCAACTTCGTCGCGGAGAACCAGCTCGACGCCCTGAAGATAGGGTTCACGGACGCACACGGCGGTATCGACAACATGAACCGCATCGGCGTCCTGCCGAACGGCGTGAAGTGGGCGCCGGCGGGCTCGTCGCCGAAGGACATGGACTTCAAGAACATGAGCGAGGACATGCGCGACCGCATCCTCGCGATGTTCGGCGTCTCGCGCACCATCCTCGGCACGGCGGAATCGGACACGAACCGCGCCACGGCGGAGACGGCCGACTACGTCTTCTCGAAGCGCGTCGTGAAGCCGCACATGATGAACATCTGCGCGACGCTGAACGACCGGCTCGTCTCGCGCTACGGCGACAATCTCTACATCAGCTTCATCGACCCCGTGCCGGAGGACAAGGCGTTCCGCACGACGGAGATGCAGGCCGCCATGGGGAACCAGCCGCTCATGACGCCGAACGAGGGCCGCGACGCCTATCTCGGTTTAGGCCCGGTGGACGGTGGCGATTCGCTCTTCGTCTCCACGTCGTTCGCGCCGATCGGCTCGGACACCGACGGGGACGGCGGAGGAGGAGAAGGTGCTGACAGCGGCGGCAAGCCGCAGTCCGATACCGACCCGAAGCCGCAGGACGACGACCCGAACGCGAAAGCCGTCCGCAAGGACGCGCGGTTCGGGAACGTCAAGGCGGCGAACGGCCTCCGGGTGGGATACCGCCCGGCCCGCACGAAGATGCAGAAGCTCGCCAAGAAGCGGGAGACGATGCGGACCGAGCTCGCCTCGAAGATAAAAGCCGACCTCGAAGCGCGGTTCAAGGCGTGGCCCTCGAAGAAGTTCGAATCGACGAAGGAGCAGGACGAGGCGCGTTTCAAGGAGTTCAGCGAGTTCACCCAGGCGGCCGAGAAGGACTTCGCGGCGACCGTGCGCAAGCTGAACGCCGAGCAGAAGAAGGAAGTGCTTGCGAACCTTCCCGAGGCGGTGAAGAAGGCAATCGACCCCGCCGACCTGTTCGACATCAAGAACTGGATATCGATCACGACCGACGCCTTGACGCCCGTCATGGAGACGCTCTTCGAGCACCAGGCGCTCGCGGCCGTCGCCGAGATCGGCAAGCCGGAACTCAATCCGTTCAACGACACGACGAGGGCGGCGGTGCATGCCTCCGTGCAGATGATGTCCGAGAGCTACAACCAGACGACGCTTGCGGCACTGGAATCGCACATCAACGACGGACTGACGGCCGGCGAATCGCTCGCCGACATCACGAAGCGCGTGGAGCAGGTCTACGAGTGGAGCGATGAAAGCCGGGCCGCAGCAGTGGCCAGAACCGAGTCGTTCAGGACGGCGAACAGCGCGCTCAAATCGGCGTGGCAACAGTCCGGCGTCGTGAAAACCGTCAAGTGGTACACGAGCGAGAAGGACACCGTTTGCGCCTACTGCCAGGCCATGGACGGCAAGTCGATTCCCATCGACGACGACTTTTTCAAAAACGGCGCGTCGCTCACCGTCGGCGAGGGCGACAGCGCGCAAACCATGTCGCTTGATTATGGCGATGTAGGTGCGCCTCCTTTGCATACAAATTGTCAATGTATGATCCGTCCCGACGAAATTAGCATCGACTAAATCCATGACGCTCGACCCCGTCGCAAACTTCGTAAAAGTGACCGTTGCTCAAGGGTATGGCGCAAGCGATACGTCCATCGTGGTGGCTTCGGGCGTCTCCAAACTCCCGACTTCAGGTTCCTACAACGCCACGTGGTGGAATAGCACCGACTATCCCGACCCGTCTGACGACCAGAACGCCGAAGTCGTCCGCATCAATGGCGCCGAGATTTCCGGCAACACGGTTCCCATCACGCGCGCGCAGGAAGGCACGTCGGCTTCGTCGAAGAACATCCCCGGCAAGACCTACCAGCTCATGCTGGGGATAACCGCGAAGATGATAACGGACATCGGGAGCAACCTGCAGAAGCCGTGGCGGCTCGTGACCGTGAACGGCACGATAGACGGCGTGAACACGGTCTTCACGCTCAACGGTGCGATCACGCCGTTCGATTCCAATTCAATGGATTTGAAGATTGACCGCCAGCCGCAGGAGCAAGGCATTGACTACACGCTCTCCGGCGTTACGATTACCTACACAACCCCTCCCGACAAGTCGCTCGCGGGCGCGCCGCACACCGCACGATACCAATAAGCCCATGCGCAAATTCCTTTTCGCAATCAGTGCCGTCATCGTCCTCGCGTGCGCGGGGCAGTACGCCATGACCAAGGCGAGCGGTCCGTATCCCGCGGCCCTGGGCGGCCTCGGCACGAGCCAGATTCCCGCATCGGGCACCATTCCGATCGGCAACGGCGCGGGAAGCTACACGCCCGCCCTCCTGACGCCGGGCTCGAACGTGACCATCACGGACGCCTCGGGGAGCGTCACCATCTCGGCGACGGCGGGCGGCTCGGGCACCACGACGACCGTGAACGGCGTCCAGGGACCCACGTTCACGTTCTCCATCGTCGGCACGTCGTCGCAATCGTCCATCACGACCACGACGGCGTCCGTATTCCTCAACCTCCTCCGATACGTCTCGGGCACGGACATCAACGTGGCGGCGAATGGCGTCATCAACTTCGTCAACACGCCCGGCTACATCTCCACCTCCACCGGCCTCACGGTGAACAACTTCGCATCCCCGAACCTGTCCCTTTGGACGAACAACCTTGGATGGATTTCCACCTCGACGGGCCTTACCGTCAATAACTTCTCCTCTCCGAACATCTCCCAGTGGACAAACGACGCGGGCTACGTCACGTCCACGGGAGGGTCAACCCAGTGGTCGAACGTCGCGCGGGGCATCTCCTATTCCGCGGGGACGGTCCAGATGCAGGACTACTACACCGGCACCAGCTCGACCGTGCCGCAGTTCGTCGCCGTGGGCGATTCGCTCACTGCGGGATTGCAGTGTTCTTCGCACCAGTACACCTACTACCTGTCGCTTCCGAGCTACAACGGCATCCCGTTCAACGTCACGAACATCGGCATCGGCGGCGAGGATTTGATCCAGATAGGCCAGGTGGCGTATTCGAACTGGTTCCCTCTGCAGGCGTACAACTCGGGCATGAACATCGCCATCCTCTGGGCCGGCACCAACGACATCGGCGTGGGCGTCACGCCCTCGGGAACCCTTTCGGAGATGGAGCAGATATCGAACCACGCCCGCTCGCTCGGCTGGAAGGTCATCGTCGGCACGATGATTTCGCGGAACGGATACGACCCGCAACACGACGCGCTCGACGCGCTCATCCGCGCGAATTGGCCCTCGTTCGCCGACGGGATTGCCGACTTCGCGGCTGACAACCGCCTCGGTGCCGACGGCGCATATGCGAACGGCACGTGGTTCTGCGGCGACGGGGCGCATCTCACGGACGCCTCGTATCAGGAGATCGTGGCTCCTTACGTGAACGATGCGGTCCTTCGCATCGTGAACAGATACAGAAACGAGCAGAACGAGAACGTCCTCGGAAATCTGGTCGTCGGTACCACGACGAACCAATCTTCATCGTGGAATCTCACGAACAATCTTTTTGTGAATGGCAGTTCGACGTTCAACGGCAACGTCATGTTCCCGAACCTGACAGGCACGGCCCTCGGGACCGATGCGTACGGAAACCTGATTGCGACCACCACGACGGGCGGCGGCGCGACAAGTCCGGGCGGCAGCAGCACCCAGCTCCAATACAACAGCAGCAACACCTTCGCGGGAATAGCGAACACCGGCGTCATCATCGGCACGTCCTATTCCGGTTCCTCGACGGTCACGGCGTCGTCGGTCACGTTCACCACCACCGGAAGCGTGCTGAGCTTCACGCTTCCCGCGAACGTGACGGGGACCGTCACGGTCCATATGACCGGTGCGAACGGAGGAGAAGCATTCTACGAGCTCACGCCGGGAGGATACGGAGGTTCGGTCACGGGGACGCTCTCGCTCGCGTCCTCATCGCCGGGGACGACGTACTACTTTGAACTGGGATGTCCTGGCGCAACTTCGACCGTGAGCGGCGGCGGCCTTGGAGGATGCAACGGAGGCGGTTCCGGCGGCTCGGGTGCGGGAGGCGGCGTAGGTGCGGGAGGCGGCGGCGGCATGACGTGGCTCTCCCTCACGTCTTCACTCTCGCAATCGACGCTCGTCATGGTGGCTCCGGGAGGCGGCGGCGGCGGCTCCGGACCGGGCAACAACGGCGGCAACGGCGGAGGGCTTACCGGCTCCGACGGTTCGGGCACCGGACATGGGCTTGGAGCCACGCAAACCACGGGAGGCAGTCCGGGTTCGGGAAACAATTGCACGGGAACCATAGGTTTGCTGTTTTCAGGAGGCATGGGATGTTCGCCGTCGGGAAGCGGCAACTGGGCCGGAGGCGGTGCCGGTGCCGGAATCTACGGCGGCGGCGGCGGCGGCGGCGGCACCGACACGGGCGGCAGCGGCGGCGGTGGTTCGGCTTTCTTCGCGGCGAATCTCCTCTCGACCAGCACGGCGGCCCTGAACTACGACGCGCCCGCCCTCATCACGTTCTCCTACAACGTCGTGTCCGGCGGCACTACGGTCTATTCACCGCAGATCGGCATCGGAACCGCGACCCCCGCGACATCCCTCGACATCGAAGGGCCGCAGAGCACCCTGTTCGTCCAGTGCTTCAAGACGTTCGACCATGCCACGACCTCCGTCGTCTACGACTGGGGATACCTTTCGAGCACCGCGATGGTATGGACGAACGTGCAACCCGCTTTCTGCCAATAACCATAACGCCAAAACCATGAAGAAACTCCAACTTCTCTGCATCGTCGGAACCGTCGCGTTGATTCTCGCCGCGCGTCCCGCCTCCGCGGCGATGACCCAGACGATTTCCGTGGACGCGTCCGGCAACCCCGTCAGCGCATCCGGGGCATCGCTCCTCACGACTTCGACGAACCTCACGATCTACAACTTTGCCACCACGAGCATCAGCCAGTGGAACAACGATTCGGCCTTCATCAAGAGCGTCTCGCTCGCGGGGCTTGCGGACACGTCCTTTCAGGTGGCCACGTCCGGCACGGGCATCAACGTCTCCACGAGCACGTCGCCCTCGAAGCTCACGATAAGCTGGACGAATCCGGGCTATATCCTCTCCGCCCCCGCCACGACGACCATCAACGGCGCGCAGACCTCGACCTTCTACATCGTCCCCGGCACGGGTCTCACTTCGACGGTCTCGGGAGCCACGACGACGCTTTCGATGGCCACGACCGCCATATCGCAGTTCACGAACGACAAGAGTTACCTAACGACCTCGACGTACAACGCCTCGATGACGATTTCAACGGCGGCCCCGCTTTCGGGGGGCGGTTCCCTTTCCAATAACGGCACCCTCGCGCTCACGCTTTCGACTCCGCTCGCGGCAACCTACGGCGGCACCGCGACCACCACGGCGCTTGGCACGGCGGCCTTCGTGAACATCCCCCTTTCGATAGCCAACGGAGGTACGAATACGTCCACGGCGCCCTCGACGAACTCGCTCTTGTGGTACACGGGAAGCTACATCACCTCGACGACGACCGTCCCCATCTCGACTTCGACCTACAACGCATCAATCACGATTCTCGCCTCGTCGCCGCTCACGGGAGGAGGGCTTCTGTCGAACGGCGGCACGATTTCGCTCGGACTTTCGACGCCGCTCACCATAGCCAACGGGGGGACCAACACCTCGTCCGCGCCGGCGGCCAATTCCCTGTTGTGGTACAACGGCACGTCGATAACCGCAACGACGACCGTCCTTCCTTCGTTGCCGATTTCGATTGCGAACGGCGGCACGAACACGTCAAGCGCCCCTGCCGCGAACTCGTTCCTCTGGTACAACGGGACTTCCTACGCCGCCACGACGACGGTTCCCATCGTCTCAAGCTCGATAGCCACCACCGCTCCGCTCGGAGGCGGAGGTTCCATCTCGAACGGCGGGACGCTCACCCTCACCTGTGCGACGTGCCAGACGGCAGCGCTCGTTTCGAGCACCCCGTGGGCGACGAACGGCATCGCCTACGAGGTGAGCGGCGCGGCCATCAGCGCATCGGGAACGCTCACGTTCCTCTCGAACGGCGGCGTGTCGACCACCCAGCTCATATCCCAGTCCACGACGGAGGTTGGGGTGGATTCGTTCTACGGCAACCTCGTCGCCACGAGCACGAACGCCGACACCGTGACCTCGGGTTCCTGCGGTTCGAGCCCCACCATCACCGGAGGCAACGGCCGCGGCCAGGTGGTCACGGGTTCCAATGCGAGTTCGACCTGCTCCATCACGTTCGGGAAGGCGTTCACGTTCAAGCCCCGTTGCTTCGTGTCGAGCGAATCCACCAGTTCCGTGAACTACATGGTCACTCCGGCCACGGGTTCGCTCACCATCAGCACGGCGTCGAACACCGCGATGATTTCCAACAAACTCGATTATTTCTGCTGGGGTCAATAACACATGGAACCAGTCATCCACATCGCAATCGTGCTTCTCGGCCTCGGGGCGTTCGTCGCCGCCCTGCTCAAGAACGCATAGGACCATGTACGGATTCTCGGGATACGCAACCAACGCCTACGGCTCGTCCCGGCGGGAGGGCGGACAAACGGTCATCGCCATCCTCGCCATCGTCGGGACGAGGACGGTGACCCTGTTCACGAGGTTCCTGAGGACGGTCGTCGCTATGACGAACCAAAACCAGAACACGCCAATCGCATGATCATACAGCCGTACACCATCGTCCAGGGGAACTACAACGTCCAGCTCGATTTCGCCGTCGTTGACGGGCAGGGCGACGTCGTGGACCTCACGGGCGCCTCGCTCACGTTCAAGGCGCAGGACGCGAACGACCCGACACAGACCGACCTCGCGCTTTCGGGAAGCATGGTCATCGACGACGCCCCCGCGGGAACGTGCCACTATCTCGTCGCGGAGGGGGATTTCCCGGACCCAGGCACCTTCCGCGCGCAGATCGACATCGTGCCCTCGGCGGGCGGTCTCATCTCGGTTCCCGACATCACGGTCGTCGTCCGGCCAGGTCTGCCCCAGAAGAACAATTAGGACTTACGCACAAGTTATGCACAATGGGCAATTTGCAAAGGTCGGGCTATAGTTATGGCATAAAGTAACAACATAAATTAACCATGAAAGACAAATTGATTCTTGGTGGCGTGGTGTTGGTGGCGGTGTTCCTCGGCGTGCTGGCTTTGCGGCTCGTCCCCGTGCAGACCGGCGGCGACTTCCCGATGGGCAATGTTCCGACCCAGCTCATGACGGGCGTCGATTCCCCGGTCGGCAGCGCGCCGGGCTACGTCCAGCCGGTCGGCGGCCTCGCCTTGCTCTCACCGGGCGGCGTCGGCGCGGGCGGCACGGCAGCGGCGAACAACGTCACGGTGATCTACACGGCGACCACGACCTATCCGGCGGCCACGGTCACCCTCGGCGGCATCACGGCGGCGACATCGACGACCAGCACGGTCGTTTCGTACACGGCTTGCGGATTCTCGGTCGGCGACGCGTGCGAGGCCTCGTACAACGGCGGACCGACATCGACGCCGTTCGGCGCGGACTCGTTCGTCTCGGCGGTGAGCGGTTGCGCGGTCTCCGCGACGGTCACGTTCTGGAACGGCGCATCGAGCGCGGTGACGCTCTTGCAGACCAGCACGGCGACGGGCGTGTCGAGCACGCTCAAGGACACGTGCTTCCACACGGGCGTCTAGGCAAACATAACTCCCCATCGCGGGAATGAACGAAAACCTCAGACAATTTTCGGAAAAGCTGGCGCTTGAACTCAAGGCGAGATTGGCGTCGCCGGAAGTCGCGGACTTCGTATCGAAGACCAAGGCATCCGGCGACGACCGCTCCTTCGAGGTCGTTTTCAGCACCGGCGACGAGGACCGGCAGGGCGACGCGCTCGACCAGTCCAAATGGGACCTGAAGTATTACGTCATGAACCCCGTGGTCCTGTGGGCGCACGACTACGGCGGCTTTCCCATCGGCGTCATCGACGACATCAAGATCCAGGGCAACGAGTCCGTCGCCACGGGGCATTTCGCGCCGAAGGGCATGAACCCCGACGCGGACATGGCGTGCGACCTGTATCAGGAGAAGATACTGAAGGCGGTCTCGCCCGGATACATCCAGAACGACGACGGGACGCGCGAGCTCCTGGAAATCAGCTTCTGTCCCGTTCCGGCCGGACGCTACGCGCTCTCGCTCCGGCAGGTGGGCGCGCTCGGCGTCTCGACGCGCGAGCTCGTGACCAAGGGGTTCTTCTACGAGACGAAGGGCGCCGTTCCCTACGCGGACCACGGCACGGCGGACGAGGACGCGGCGTGGGACGGCCCGGCGGAAGTCAAAGCGTGCGGAGATGACCTCGACAAGCTCAAGGCGATCTGCGCATGGTTTGATTCCGAGAACGCCGACGTGAAATCGAGTTACAAGCTCCCCCACCACCAGGCCGACGGCCTCAAAGCCGTCTGGAAAGGCGTCTCAGCGGCAGGCGCGGCGCTAAGCGGTTCGCGCGGCGGCGTTGACATCCCCGAAGGAGACGTGGCTTCGGTCAAGGCGCATCTGAAGAAGCACTACGAGGCGTTCGGCAAGACCCCGCCGTGGGAGGAGAAATCGCAGAAGGCCGAGCAGGTCGGGGACAAATGCGAGCTGGACGACGGAACCCCCGGAGTGCTCGCGGACGACCCGAAGAATCCCGGCCACCTGGTATGCGTCCCCGAAAGAGACAAATCACAAACCAACGAATCCATGAACGAACTAGAAAAAAAACTTAAGGCGGAGCACGAGCGGCACGGCGAGGAGGTCGGCAAGCACATCGACGGATTCGCCGAAAAGTGCCTGAAGGGCGAGAAGTCCGAAGGCGTCCTGGACAAGGCCATCGAGGAATACACGAAGGCCATGGACGGCGAGCAGGAGGACCATCTCGGAAAGTGCATGAAGGCCATCGACGACAGCTACGAGACGATGGGCCGCGAGCCGAACAAGGAAGGCAAAGCCGCAAAGAAGTCCATCGACGAGTTCAAAGCCGAGGTCACCGACGAGCACCTGAAGCACGTCAAGGCGTGCGACAAGGCCATCGAGGAGTTCAAAGCCGAGCCGGGCTATGCCGACGACGAAAAGAAGAAGGCCATCGAAGAGTTTACGAAGTCGATGGGCGACGAGCTCGACCGCCACGAGAAAGCGCACGAGGAGATGTGCAAGGCGGAAGCCGGCCGTGCGGGAGAAGGCGAGGACGACGAGAAGGCGGCGAAGTTCTTCGCGTCGCTCGTCGCTGAGGCGGTCAAGTCTGGTCTCGCCGAAGAGGGCGGTTCTTTGGATCAGCTCTCCGAACGCATTGTGAAAGCCATCGCGCTCAAAGCGGGACGCGCCATCTCGGCGGCCAACGCCGACAAGATAAAAGCCATCATCAAGACCGTCGAGGATTACCACGAAGCGCACGCGACCCACACCGAAGACGTAACCGCGGCCCTGAAGGCGATAATCGCCTCAGGCGACGGAGGGGAGGAACCTCCCAAGGAACCGAAGGACGGCGAGTCCGACGGCGACAAAGGGACGGCCCTGAACTCAAGGTCGAGCACCTCGGGAGCAAAAGCTGAACTGGAGGGCTACCTCCTCGGTCAGCGGCTCGTGAGGCAGGTCAAAACTGCCAGCGAGGATGCTCTGCGAGTTTTCAAGAAGAAAATTGCGGAAACGACCTCGCGCGGCAGATAGACCTATCCCAAATCTCCATATCAATGGATAACGAAAAACTCTTGACGGCGGTGTCCGACACCGTTGCCAAGACGACTCTCGATGCGATCGAGAAGGCGTTTCCGACGTTGGAGGAGGCTTCCAAAAAGACCGCCCGCCAAGTCGTCGAGACGATGATGGCGGAACGTGCCGTCAAGGGCACGGATATCACGGGCCTCACGGGCGAACAGAAGAAGGACTTCGCGGCGCAGGTCATCGCCACGTTCTCCGGACAGCGGGGCAAGGCGCTCCGCATCCTGGAGACGAAGACCGGCGGAACGATTGACGGCGTGATGACCAAGGCGAACGAAGCTTTGATTGAGGAACAGGATAACCGTGGTGGTTATCTCGTGCAGCCGGAAGTTGCGGCTGCCATCCTCCGTATCGCCGCCTCCGTCGGTACCATCATGAAGCAGGCCCAGAAGTGGCCCATGAAGACCGACGAACTCGGCATTCCGAACTACACCGGCGCGTTCCTCACGGGACAGTACGTCGGCGTGGACATTCCTTCGACCGTCCAGGGCCTTACCTTCGGGCAGGCCGTCCTCATCGCGCGCAAGTGGCAGCTCCCGTTCGTCGTGGGCAACGACCTTCTGGCCGACGCCTCCGTTCAGCTCGGCGAGTGGCTCCTTGCGATGGCGGGCGAGGCGCTGGCGAACATGATCGACCAGCAGGGCTTCGTCGGCGGCGCGACCATCAACGGTTCCACCTCCGGCACCAGCACGACCTATACCGGTCCGTTCCAGGGCATCCTCGGTTTGCCGAACGGTTCGCCGAACACGTACACGCTGGCGAGCGGCGGAACCACCTACGCGAAGTTCAATCCGGTGACGGACGCAGCGAACGTCGTGGCGACCGTGGAGGAATCGGTCCTGGACGGCTGTGCGTGGTACATGCACCGCACCGTCTGGGCCTCGATAGCCTCCCAGCTCGCTTCGACCTCGGGCCTTCCGTTCCTCTTCTTCGGCGCGTTCGCGGCCAACCAGTCGGGTCTCGAAAAGGACCCGCTCGGCGGACCGATCCGGCCGGCCGGTCACATGATGGGCTTCCCCGTCCTGACCAACCGCTGGCTCCCCGCGACGACCATCGCGACGCAGGCGAACACACCGTTCATGATCTTCGGCAACCTGAAGGCCATGGCGTTCGGCGACAAGGGCGACATCCGCGTCGGCGACTTCCAGTCGGGCGTGTGGGCCGGGAAGGAACTCGGCCTCTCGGACCAGACCGGCATCGTCTACAAGCACCGCCACGCGCTCGTGGTCGTGCTTCCGAAAGCGTTCACCGTCGTCTACACCTCGGCGTCCTAGCGGCGCAAGCCTCCGTCCGCGTTTCCCCTTTTCCTAGGGAATCCATGACGGAGGCGCGAGGTTTCCCAATAAACCGCCCGTCGAAACGCGAGAGCGTTCCGTCCCTTCCGATTAAAGTCGAAGGAAGGCAGGGGCCAACATCAAACGAACATGAGAGGAAGCATTTACGATAACGTCAAGCTCATCGGTTCGGCGAGCATCATCCAGAGCGTCACCGGTTCCAGCGCCATCAACGGCGTCGGCATCGACACGCTCGGCATGACCGACGCGGTGCTCCGCGTGTCCGTGGGCGTTCCGGGCGGCGGCTCGGCCCCGACGGCGGCAAGCCTGGTCTTCGTCCTGCAGGAGGCGTCCGACAACGCCACGTGGACCAACGCGCTCGACAACACGAGCACGGCCATCGGTTTCACGCTGACGCCGCTCATCGGCGCGACCGGGAACACGACCAACGGGTCGAACACCGTCACGTCCATGTCGAGCGTCACCGGCATCACCGTCGGCTCCATCGTCACCGGCACGGGCCTTCCGTCCACCGGCGCGGTGGTGACGGCGGTCGGCACGACCACGATCACGCTGAGCGTGAACGCCACGTCGAACCAGACCGGCACGACGCTCAGCTTCACGACGGACGGCGCAGCCCGCATCGAAGGCCTCGGCCTCAACCGCAAGCGGTACCTCCGTGCGGTGGTCACGCCGACCTACACGGGCGGCACCACCCCCGCGTGCGCAGTCATCGCCGAGATCGTCCAGGGCGGACCTCCGCAGCAGCTCCCGACGAACACGAACGTTTCGAACACCTAGCCGGTATTCGATTCTTCGCACGCGTGGCGCATCCCGGTGAGGTATGCGCCACGAAGCGAGGAACAACCTCGCATCAATGACACAGCAGGAAACCGTATCGCCATACGCCCTCACGACCGTCCAGCGGGTCAAGGACCGTTTGAACATCAAAATCAACGACAGTGATGCGGTGTTGACGCGCGTCGTGAACGCCGCGACGGACCTCATCGAACGGGCGTGCGGCAAGAGCGGGCTCGAACGGTTCCCGAACGACGGCCATTTCGTCCAAAAGACGTACGTGAACGAGGTCTACACCGTCCGCGGCACCAAGCAGAGCTATCTGCTCCTCCGCAACGCCCCCGTGACCTATCTCATCGTCACCGGCAACCTCACGACCGGCTCCGCCGTGGTGACAAACGTCACTCCGAGCGTCGGCATCGTCGCCGGGATGCAGCTCTACAACATCACGGGATATTTCCCGCAGGGGACGACCGTCGTATCCGTCTCGGGAAGCTCCGTCACGATGAGCCAGCCCGCGCAGGTGACGCAGAACGCCGTCCCGTTCGAGATGTCCGGCCTCATGAGCTTCCAGTGGCGGCCGGGCACGCCGTCCAATCCGTCGTGGTTCAGCTTTTTGCCGGACCAGTACGAGCTCGACCAGCAGGGGTATGCGGGCATCGTCCGGGTCTACGGCGTGATGCCGCGGATCTACAACAACATGCTCCGCGCGACCTACGTCGCCGGGTTCCCCGTGGACTGGCAGAACGCCGGCAACGGCACGACGCACCAGCTTCCGGCCGACCTCACGAACACCTGCGAGAACATAGCCGTCCGCATATTCAAGCGGCTCCCGCTCGACGGCAAGGCGAGCGAGAACATCCAGGGCGCGACCGTCTCGTGGCGCAACCAGCTTGACCAGATGGACATCGACACCATCGACCGTTACACCCGCGTGGGCAACATTTTCTGATGCCAAATTCAACCTTCAAGGTGACGATTCCGAACCTGCCCGCGCTCCAGGCCGCGCTCGCCGACTATCCCTCCATCGCGACGCCCCTCATCCAGAGCGCCATCGTCGCCGCACAGGCCATCCTGGCGAAATTCACGAACGCGACCACGGTTCCGATCAAGACGGGATACCTCGTCCAAAACTGGGGATTCGACGTCGGAACGCTTCAGGCCAGGTGGTATCCGAAGGCGCAGTACGCGCCGTACGTCGAATTCGGCACCGCGCCGCACATCATCCGGCCCGTGAACGCGCGCGTCCTCGCGAACCCGCAGACGGGCGACATATTCGGCACCCTCGTCCATCATCCCGGCACGAAGGCGAACCCGTTCATGGAGCGCATCGTCGCATCGTCCCAGCCCGACATCGACACGCTTTTCGTCGGAGCGCTCGACAGGATAAACCAGCAGATCGCATCGCAAGCCAATGCCTAACCTCACCCCCGGACAACTGATGAAGAACGCCATCCTCGCGGACCTCCAGACGCTCGTCGATTCCGGCGTCCTCAATTCGGCGTTCGCGGACGAGCTGACGAAGGTCAACCCGCTCGACAGGGTGTGGCCCGGCTTCCCGGTGGCCGTCGTCATCCCGCCCGTGATGACCGACGACCAGTTCGAGGACCAGGCGAGCAACACGCGCGAATACACCTGGTACGTCATGGTCGTCACGACGCCGGACAACATTCCCAAGAACGACCCGACCTATCTCGAAGGCCTGATGGACGGCATCGTCGCGGTGTTCGACATGGACGCGACCTTGCAGGGCACGGCGAACGCGGCGGTCTATCCCATCAGCATCGAGTCCCCCGGCCCTGTGAATTCGAACAGCGTGACTTATGTCGTTTTTTACTGTACTTTTAAAGCGCGGGTCCTAGTCCAGGCCGGCGTCCAATAAAACTAACCCTCTCCACAAATCCGTGGACATTCCGAACGTAAGCAACAAAATAATCGACGGGTCGGAGTCCGTCAACAAGGCGGACATGCCGACGACCATAAAGGCGGTCTCCCAGCTCATCAACGAGTATTTCTTCCCAGGCGGCGGCGTATGGAAACCGATGAGCGTGAAGGCTCCGAACCGCGAGCAGGCGGAGGAGATTCACCGCAACACGCGGGTTCCGATAGCAAGCGAAGCGGTGGATGAAAAGGTCGGAGACAGCAAAGAAAGCAACAACGCATAACCATGAGTATGAAAGGAATCGGAAGGCTGGTCAGCTGGGGATTCGCCAAGGAGACGACCCGCGGAACGGCGGTGAGCGCCGCTTCGTACTGGTCGGCGTTCGACGACCTCGACTTCGACGAGAAGGCCGACAACGTGACGCACGACGCGGCCGTCGGCGTCGTCGAGGACTCCGTCGCGCAGTACCGCGTCAAGAACTACGCCGACGGCAGCTTCAAGGCGCACCTCACGGACCAGAGCGCGGGGCCGCTGTTCTATTCGATCTTCGGCGGGTACGCCCACGCGGCGCACTCCGGCGAGACGACGGTCTACGACCACACGTTCACCGTCGGCGAATCGGCGCAGCACCAGTCGCTCACGTTCTTCATCCACGACCCCTTGGGCGGCACGGACTACTCGCACGCGAACGGCGTCGTCCACAAGATGGACCTCGACGCGCAGCTCAAGAAGTTCGTCCAGCTCTCGCTCTCGTGCCGCGCGCAGAAGGGCGTCACGCAGACCGCGTTCACCCCGTCCATCGTCGCGGAGAACGTCTTCATCCCGCAGTACATGACGTTCAAGTACGCGACGACCGTCGCAGGGCTCGGCAGCGCGACGGCGATACAGCTCAAGAGCCTCAAGCTCTCCATCGACGAGAGCATCGAGGACCAGGAGGTGCTCGGCAGCGTCGCCCCGGCGGACTACCTCAACAAGGAGTTCAAGGTGAGCGGCACGCTGGAGTGCATCTACCAGAACCTGACGGACTTCAAGAGCGTGTTCCTCGCGACCCCGAACGTCCCGCAGGCGATGAGCATCGCGCTCGTGAACACCGACGTGAACATCGGCGTGGTGCCGTCGCATCCGACGCTCGCGATCACGCTCGACCAGGTGTACTTCACCGAACTCGGCATCAAGAAGTCGCCGAAGGACTTGACATACCAAGTTTTGAAGTTCAAGGCCACGTACAGCTTGACTAACTCGGAGATGATTAAGGCAGTGCTCACAAACACTGTCGCGAGTTACTAACTTGCATTGAATTGGGGTAGTGGCATACTTAGGGTAATGCCACTACCCCGACATCAATACTGGTTAGGAAAGAAGCGGTCAGAGGAGACGAAAAGAAAGATAAGTGCCACCAAGAAAGGCACCGAACCTTGGAACAAAGGGAAGCGCGGCATTTACTCGGCGGCGACAAAGAAGCGCATGAGTGTTGCCAGCAGGAGGCGGATAGGTCCCTGTGCGGCGAATTGGAAAGGCGGAAAGCCGAATTGTGTTGATTGCGGCAGGCGAATCGGATACTACTCGAAGCGTTGCATCCCGTGCGACAACCGCCACAAACATTCGCTTCGAGGACGACTCGCAAGGACATGGAAGGGCGGTGTTACGCCGATAATGCTCATCATCAGGCATTGTCAGAAGACCCGCGAGTGGCGTTGGAAGATATTCACCCGAGACGATTTCACCTGCCGACTTTGCGGCAAACGGGGTAGCGGAAACCTTCACGCAGACCACTACCCGACAACCTTCGCCTACATCATCCGCCGATACAGAATCAGAACGCTCGAAGACGCCATGAAATGCAAGGCGCTGTGGCAGACGAACAACGGCCGCACGCTTTGCGAAGATTGCCATCGAAAACGACACGGAATTAAAAAGGTCGCATTGAAAAAAGCAGCATAACAAAACCCTCACCATGGAAGACAGAGAAACGAAAGAGATAACGACCCCAGGCGGACGGAAGGCGGTGGTCAAGAGCTACCTCACCGGCCGCGAGGTGGACGCCGTGCTCACGGACCTCTTCAAGGACCGCGAGGCGGGCCAGGACGCGAAGATACCGATGGTCATGGCGCTCCAGCGGAACAACAAGCTCATCGAGGCGGCGGTCGTCTCGTTCGACGGAAGCGCCGAGAACATATTCGAACGGATGCAGGACCTTCCCGCGTCCGAGAAGGCGTTCATCCTGAAGGAAGTCCAGGGCCTCGCCAACGGAAATTTTTAGACGGCGAAGACCTCCGCTGGCACGAGTTCTTCGCCCTGGGGCGCGCCGAGCTTCATCCCGTGCAGTCGGCGGCCCTCGTCTGCCGCGAATACGGATGGACGTGGCAGGAATACCAGTCGCAACCGACGTGGTTCGTGAAGACCATACTCTCCATGCTCCGCGAGGAGGCGGAGGAGGCGAACCGCCGGGCGAACGCCAAGGACTGACCTTGCCAAAATGCCGATTATGAGGCAGTGTTAGTGCAAAAGGCCGCAAACCAAAAATCATCACCATCAATGGCCGCAGTCATCTTCTTGCTCGCCTTCTTCGCCGCCGTCGGCGTCGTGTTCGTCGTGAAGCTCCTTCGCGTCGCGAACCGCGCCAACAGGTCGCTGGAGAAGTGGCTCAAATCTAACCCGTAGCCTTTCGCCCTCCATCCATGGCCACCACGCAGTCGATTCTCGAAATCCTTATCCAAGCCGTCGATGAATCGGCCGCGGCCCTTACGGGCGCCCAGAACAACCTGCAACAGGTCGGGCAGCAGGCGCTCATGGCCGGAACGCAGCTCGCCGTGATGGGAGCCGCCCTTGAGGCGGCCTACGGCGGCATCGTCTACTCCGCCGCCGGCGTCCAGGAATCGCAGGACAGCCTGCAGCAGGCCGTGACGGACGCCATGGCGGGCGCCGGCACCTCGACCCAGTCGTACGCGACCCAGGTCGCGTTTTTGCAGGACAAGATAAACGGCTATAAATCCTCCATCGACGAGGCGAACGCCGCGCTCGACAAGAACACGGGAACCACGGAAGCGGTCGCGGCGGCCCACGCCAAGGCGGCGACGGACATAGCGACCGACCAGGTCAACATGGCGAAGTACCAGCAGCAGCTCGACATGCTGACGAACTCGCAGAACCTCAACGGGCAGTCCGCATCCGCCATCGTGGCGCAGCTCGAAGCCCAGGCGACGGCCAACGTCTCCCTCGGCTTCTCCGTCGAGGACAGCACCAACAGCCTTAAGCAGGCGTTCACGGCCACCAAGAGCGTCAGCGACGCGATGCAGGTGAACCAGGCCGCGATGGACCTCGCACGCGCGAAGAACCTCGATCTCGGGACCGCGACGAACCAGGTCATCCTCGCCATGGAGGGGCAGGGCCGCGCGCTCGCCACCTACGGCATCCAGATCAAGGACGGGCTCTCCGGCATGGACGCCCTGAACGCCGTCCAGGGCGCGGTGAACGGGCAGGCGCAGGCATACGCGGAGACCCTCTCGGGTTCGGTCGCCGTGGCGATGCAGAGCTTCAACAAGCTGCTCTCCGACATGGGGAGCACGCAACTTCCGATGCTCACGCAGTTCCTCGGCGTCCTCGTGCAGGTCATCGACGCGGTGGACAATTGGACGCAGAAGCACCAGAAGCTGACGGAGACCATCATCCTTTTCGTAGGCATCCTCGGCGGCCTCGTCACGCTTCTCGGTTCGCTCCTCGTCATCTTCGGCACCGTGGCCATAGCCGTCGCGCTCTTGGGCGGTCCATTCACGTTGCTCATCGGGCTGGTCGCGCTCCTCGCCGCCGTCATCATCGCGAACTGGCAGTCCATTGAAGCCGACATCGAGGCGATCTGGGAATCCATCAAGGGTTTTTTCACGACGACGTGGAACTGGATCAAGGCCCTCTTCGATTCCTCGATGTCGGCCGTCGCCGCCGCGTGGAACGACGGGTGGACGCTGATGGGCGACATGCTCACCAACACGTGGGCGACCATCAAGAACACCGTCAAGTCGGGCGTGAACGACATCATCTCCGGCATCAACATTTTCATCAACGCGCTCGACTCTTTGCACATCAACATCCCCGCCATCACCATTCCAGGAACGAAGCTCGGGACGCCCGCCGTGGACCTCGGCTTCAGCATCCCCGACATCCCGATGCTCGCGGCCGGCGGCGTCGTCTACAACCCCGTCCTCGCCATGATCGGCGAGCAGGGGCCGGAGGCGGTCATGCCGCTCTCGTCGCTCGCGGGCGCGGGCGGGGGATTCGGCGGCCAGCAGATCAACATTTACATCCAGGGCGGGAACTACCTCGACAAGAACGGCGCGACGCTCATCGGCAACGCGCTCGCGAAGCAGATTCTGACGCAGATCCGCGTAAAGAACTACCAATCGTAGGCCATGAACCCCGTCCGCCTCCTCGACAACGGAACAGACATCAGCAGCTACGTCGATTGGAAATCCGTTGACGCGGTTTCGTGCCTCACGAAGGAGACCGGGACGCTCAAGTTCTCCCTCAGGCAGAACTACGCCAACATGGGGACGCTCCCGGCCATCGGGGACACCATACTCCTGTACGATTCGAGCGGCATCGTGTGGGGCGGCGTCCTCACCGAGCAGGAGCCGGTCATCGCCGGCCTCATGGTCACCTACCAGTATTCGGCGACCGATTGGGGGTTCGTGATGGACGGAACGCTCGTCAAGAAGAACTACTCCGGCGTGGACCCGTCCGCCATCGCCATCGACATCATCGAGAGCTTCTGCTCGGGCACGGGCATCACGGCGGCGACGGTGGCGGACGGCGGCTACGTGCAGGTCGGCAACTTCGACATCCCGACCATCCAGTTCAACTACCAGCAGCCCTCGAAGGCGCTCCAGTCCCTCGCCAAGCTCATCGGCTGGGACTGGTACATCGACCCGAACAAACACCTGCATTTCTTCCTCGGGGACGTGGACGACGGCGCGGGAGGCGGGGCCGCGGGCGACGGCGGCCTCGCCCCCATCACCATCAACGCGACGGGAGGCAAGACCGGCTCGGACATCTTCTGGAACTCCCTCGACATCGACCTCCAGATAACGAACATGCAGAACAGCGTGTACGTCATCGGCGGCACGTACCTCAAGACGTTCACGGCGCTGAACACCATCGACTCCTACAAGACCGACGGCGTCCAGCAGTCGTTCCCCACGTCCTACGCCTACACCGAAAGCACGATATCCGTCACCCTGAACGGCGTCCCGCAGACCGTCGGCATCCTGAACCAGGTCACGAACCCTTCGACCGTGCAGGTGCTGTACAGCTCCACGGACCGGGACATCCAGTTCACGGCCGGCGCGCCCGCGGCGGGGCAGACCGTGCTCATCTACGGCAACGCGCAGGTGCCCATCGTGGCGAACGCCCGCAACTCCGCGAGCATCGCGTCGTACGGCGTCCGCGAAGGCGTCATCGTCGATTCGAAGATCACGAGCGTGCAGGAGGCCCTGCTGCGGGCGCAGGCGCAGATACTCCAGTTCGGGCACCCCGTCTACGACCTCAAGGTAACGACGACCGTCCCCGGATGCCGCATCGGGCAGACCGTCATCGCGAACATCCCCGCGATGGGCATCACGAACTACCCCCTGGTCGTGAAGCGCATCGAGGCGACCGTCTTCGTGCCGGGCGCGAACGGACAGCTCCAGTACCAGCTTGAGTGCATCGGCTCGGACAACGTGACCTTCACGGACCTCATGACGACGGTCCTGCAGCAGGAGGCGTCGCAGACGGACGTGGGCGCGAACACCGTGAACGAGAACCTTGAGGTCATCGAGGAATCCGTCACCGTGTCCGACGTCCTTTCCGCGAGCGCAGGGACGCGACCCTACCAGTACGGTCCGACTTCTCCACAGGCCCGCTATGGCTTCGCCGTGTATTCGTAGCTATAATTCAGACAAACCGCCCCGCCTCACATCCCCATGGAAAACGAACCCACGATGAAGGTGCAGGAGTCCGCCCGCGTGTCCGGCAAGGTCGTCGTCCGTTCGCATCCCGCCGGCACGATCGACAAGTGGAAAGAGCTGATGCAGGAGGGGAGAACCGAAGAGGCCAAGGCGCTCCTCCTGAAGGGCAAAATCGAGGTCGAGCAGAAGAACCTCATCGTCGATTCGTCCGGCTACGGGCTCGACATCCTGGTGCAGTACCTCATCAGCGCGTACAACGGTTCGAACAACTTCCCGCTGGGCATCCAATGGGGCGAGATAGGCACGGGCAGCACGGCGCCCACGAACGCCGACATCGCGCTCACGGCACCAACGAACCGCGCCGCGGTCTCCAATGCCATCGACAACGGATTCAACACCGCCCAGATTCAGTTCTTTTTCCCCGACGCCGTGCTTGCGAACACGACCTACTACGAGTTCGGCACGTTCTTCGGCGGTTCAAGCGCCATCGGGAGCGGCAACATGTTCAACCACGCGCTGTTCTCCAGTCCGTACTCGAAATCGGCCGGAAGCGATACGACCGTCGAAACGGATTTTACATTTTAATCATCCATGAAATCCCAACCGATCGGCGTACAGAACATCCTTGCCACCGATCAGAACACCCGCCGCGACGACGCGAGGGGCGGCAGTTTCCTTCTACCACACCAGCAGCTCGGCGCGATTGCATTGCCGACGAATCCGACGAACGGCCAGACGTTGACGCTCACCGTCAACGGGACGGCCGTCGTCATCACCTACGTTTCGACCATCGGCTCGACGGCGAACAACGTTCTCATCCAGGGAAGCGCGGCGCTCACCGCCGCCGCGACCTTCACCTTCCTTCGCCACCCGAACGTCACGAACGCGAACCAGGTCGCCGCGACCGCCGCGAACCAGCAGCTCTTGCAGTATTGCGGCTATTCGCTCCCGTCCGGCGGAACGACCATCACGCCGTTCTCGCTCAACAAGAATCTCACCGGCGTTCCCTCGAATCTCACTTCTTTCACCGTGAGCACGACCGTCACGGGCGCGAACTGGACCGCGCAGACGATGCAGCTCTACGTCGAGGACGGGACGTACTATGTCGGCGCGACCCGCGTTCTTTTCTTGGGCGGCTCGACACCCACCTTCACCGCACCTGTTTCCAATCCGCGCATCGACATCGTGACGGCGGATTCGAGCGGCAGCATCGCCGTCGTGACGGGAACCGAGGCATCGTCGCCCGTCGCGCCGGCCTATCCGGCGAACAAGGTGGTCATCTGCGAGGTCTATAACGTCGTGGGCGAGACGGGAATCTACGACAACGAGAACCAGCAGACGGGCCAGGGATACGTCCTGAACGACGTACGGCCGATAGTCGGCAAGAGCGGCTACATCTCAAGCACGGCGCAGATTGCGAGCGGACTCTTTCTCCTCGATCCCGGAAGCGAAGCGCAGGGGGACATCCTCTACTACAACGGTTCCGCATGGGCGCGGCTCCCTGCGGGAACGTCGGGCCAGGCACTCCTCACGCAGGGCGCGGGCGCGAATCCGCAGTGGGCCATCCCGCAGGCGTTCGTCATGACCACGGTCGGCGGCGGCGGCCCGGTCCTCCAGGACGCCACCACGTCGCGCGCGACGAGCAGCGTCACGCCCGTGAAGGTCAAGACGTTCACCTGCAACGTGGCGGGACGGTACACGTTCAACTGCAACCTGCGGACCAACAACGGGAGCGACGCGGCGGAGGCGTATCTGTACCAGAACGGCGTCCAGGTCGCGTCGCAGGGCACGGTCCAGACCAGCGACACGCGGCTCACGTTCGGCGACTTCCAGTGCGCCGCGGGCGACGTCCTCGACCTCTACATCTCGGCGACCTCGCCGGCCGCGACCACGACCGACAGCTTCCAGGTGCTCGGCCAGTACGGCATCCAGTTCGTCGTCGGCGGGACGACCTACGCGTTCATCCCGACCCTCACCGAGGGGAATTTCGGCAGCGTCCCGGCGGCGAACTGGACCGTAACCACCAACTAGAATCCATGGACCCGCAATCCGACCACGACATCCTGATAGCGATGAAGGCCGAGTTCGGAGCGAAACTCGACCGCGCCCTCGCCGACATCAAGGAGCTGAAGGACAACGTGGCGGCGCGCGTGACGGATTTGGAGAACGAGAAGCTGAACAAGGACGATTTCGGCACCTATATCAGCGAGCACAGCGCGTCCCACAAGATCCTTCTCGACGGACAGACGGACCACGAGAAACGCATCCGTTCCCTGGAGACCGCGAAGAACACGCTTCAAGGCGAACGCAAGGGCATCTCCGCCTTCTGGCAGGTCGTCGTCACCGTCGTCACCGTCGTTGTGACGTGGTTCGCGGCGAAGGTGTTTGGAAGGTAGTCCCCTATCCCCTACCGACGGCGTCACCCTAACCACTCCCCCACCGCGGAAAAGCGAGGCCAATGCGGGGGAGGGGAGTGCATAACTTGTCTCGACAAATTCGGAAAAAAACTCACAATTATAACCATCATGGACTACTCCAAGCTCGGCGCCATCCAACGCCCGAAGGACGAACGGGACATCCTTCTCGGCACCGTCCAAGCGCCGGTTTCGATACCGACGACATACCTGCCCGACGATTCGTGGCTCGTCCGCAACTTCCAAGGGCAGACCCCGACGTGCGGCGCGCACGCGTCGTCGCATTTCAAGGCCGTCCTTGACCATCTCCAAAACCCGTCCCTTGCGCCGCATTACACTCCCCGCTTCTCCTGGATTCGCATCAAGGCCATCGACGGCATCCCGCTCGGAAACGGGACCGACATGCGCTTCATCTTCAAGTCCGAGCAGAACGACGGCATGGACGACTTCGAGCCGCTTGAGAACGACGTCACGCTTCCCCTTCCGGCCTATTCGGAGGTTTCCGCCGTCACGCCGGACATGACGGCGAACGCTAAGCCGAAGGCCATCCAGTCCTACGCGTTCGGCAATACGGACTTCGAGTCCATCTGCCAGACGATCTACCAGAACGGCGCGGCGCTCCTGCTCGTCAAATGCGACGACGGGTTCTGGGGGACTTCGGCGCCGACGTTCACGACGCCCGAGTACGGGCACTTCGTCTGCGCCGACGGATACGACGAAAACAACATCCGCGTCATCGACTCCGCCGACCCGAATCCGCAGTTCGCCGTGAAGATGATAGCGAAGCAGTACGTCACGCCGCAGTTCTTCTTCGAGAGCGGCACGGCCGTGGACATCCCGCCGAGCGTGCAGGCCGTCGCCACGCATCCGACGCTCACGCCCGAGCAGAAGGCGTCCATCATCCAAACGATTTTGAACGACATCGAGCAGGCGGTCGGGCTCGTGAAGCAGGAGCTCGGTTCCCTTTGAACCATGGAGGCGTGCGACGAATGCGGAAAGCCGTGCCGGACGGTGTGCAAGTACGTCGATGATGCCTTTCCCTACCGCATAACCCTCTTCGTCTGCTGGCAGTGTTTCCTGAAACTTCTCTCCCGATAACCAAAAGGTCGCAAAAAAATCAGAAACCATGAACCAATATCCCTGGTGGGTCAGTTCGACGGGACAGGGCGTGGCGCAGCGCCTCATCTCGCTTGTCGCGCTGATCATCCCGGTCCTCTCGTTCTTCGGAGTCAACATCGCGCCGGAGAGCGCGACCGTCTTCATCAACGCCGCGTTCATCGTGGCGTTCGGCGTCTGGCAGGCGTGGGCATGGGCGCGCGCCAACTTCATGAAGTCGCGCGGGCTCGGCAAGTACGCCCCTCCGCAGCCGTAGCGGCATCGGGAACCTTCGCGGTTCCCGAGCCGGAGGCGTGAGTTTCTGGGGGGTTTTCTTGATGATTTTCCCTCCCGACCTTTACTTCTTGCGCCTTCGGCTCGGGGTTCACGAATCCCAATCAGCTCTTTCACAGGAGGTTTCATGGAAACGACGCTCATCGCTGGGAGCGATACCAGCGGAAAACTCACGCGGCAGGAGCTCGCCCTCGTCCCGTCCCCGCCGTCCACACTCACGCATCAGGTCATCCCGCACGTCGAAATCGTGAACGCGCTCGAAGAACAGCTCGGCTTCCGCCACATCGCCATCGCTTCCGAGGAATACGCCGTCACGAAGGACGGCAAGAACTTCTTCGGCGTGATGACGCTCGACCAGGGCATCACGGGCGCCCAGTTCGCTTTGGGGGTCCGCAACTCGCACAGCAAGCAGTTCCGGCTCTCCATCGTGGTCGGGATGCGCATCTTCGTCTGCTCAAACCTGTCCTTCGCCGGCGATTTCAACATCGTATTGGCCAAGCACAGCAAGAACCTGAACCTGAAGAACGCCATCTCCATCGGCATCGACGAGGCCCAGCGCGGCTTCGAGCCGATGCAGCTGCAGGTCGAGGCGTGGAAGGGGATACAGGTATCCGACGACCAGGCCCGGCTCACCATCTTCAGGGCGTTCATCGAGGACCAGCTCGACTGCCCGAAGGACATCGCCAAAGAGGTGTGGAAGCAGTGGCGCGAACCGGCCTACGACGACTTCCGTCCCCGCACGGCGTATTCCCTCCAGAACGCCTTCACGTCGAGCTTCAAGCTCCTCGACCCCGTCCCGCTGTACAAGGCGACCGCCGATTTGGGGAGGTTCTTCCAGGAGGTGCAATGAAATGGAACGCACGCACTGTCAGAACTGCTTTTTGCGCTTTCCCCTTGTCGTTCCGGCCCGCTGTCCGTCGTGCGGCGCGCCGACCTACGTTGCCGAAATGCTCGTTGCCAAGGCGGAACCTTGGACGGAACGGGAGGCGAGAATCGCTTTAGCCGAGGCCAAGGAACGCCTTGCGGCCGATCCGTGAAGCCCGGCGACACGGTCCTCTGGTGGGGTTCGCGCGTCGAGCTCGTGTGCAAGGTGTGCACGCTCTGCGGCAACGAATACTGGGACGTGGTGACGCAGGACACGCTCACGCCCGAAATCCTCACCGTCGCCTTCAAGGTTCGCCAGTCGCCCCTCTGCGGAGATTAGAGCGACAGCATGGCCTCGCACATTCGCGCGAGGCCCTTTTTTGCCCTGTGCGTAACTTGGTTTGACCTTTCGGCCCAAACTTTCCATGCTTATAGGCGTCGGCCAAACTAACCCTCACCGCTTCAATGCCGGTGATGCCCAAATGGGCGGCGGGGCCGTCCCCGCAGCAATTTGAAACACATAAAGTCATGGTTTCCCCTCTATCTCGTATTCTTCGGTCTGGCAGTCATCCTTCAAGGCGCATGGGCGGTTTACCCCGTCACGGCTTCCGCCGCGCGCCAGACGGCAAATCTGGTCGAATCCGAGCCCTCTGAAACGGGTTCTATCCTCGTTGAGGCCCACAAACTGGTGAATCAATCCGGGAGCCGCCCGTTTTGGCCCCTAGAATCGTTCAGAAAGGGCGAAAATGTGCCAGGCGACCTCGCACCCGACGTGGTGGCCCATCTCATCGCCTGTGAAAGCCAGTGCGTCAGCGTGAAGCATCTGGACAGCAATCACGCCTTTTCTTACGGCGACGGACAGGTGCAGTCTTCGACGTGGCAGTTCTTTGAAAAAAAGTCTGGGCTGTCCGGCGATCCGATGTCGCCGACTTCGACGGTTCCCATGATGCTTTGGGCCGTGGAGAACGGCTATCTGTGGAAGTGGTCGTGCGCCAAGATTCTCGGAATCGTCCAATAAAAAACCGCGCCTTTCGGTCTGCGGTACAAACCCGTCGGTTTTGTTTTCTGCTAGCTCACACACTACAACGTCCGTCAAGGTTTCGGGTTACGCACACCTTACCGCAGCGAACGCACACCTTGTCCACATGTGGAAACCCAAAGAAGACGGGGCTTCCAACCCGAGAACGCCCGGTTATCCCCAGAGCTAATAACAACAAGTATTTTTCTCTTTCCCCGATTCTTCCCTATAAGGGAGTATTTTCGCCGGAAAAAAGTGAAAACCGTCAAAAAAGGATGTCTTGCTCGCCAACCTTCTCCTTCGCGGCCTTCTTGAAACTCGCCGAGTCGATCAACGGGATGTTTGGTTGCTTTCCGTCGAAAAGCTCCCGTATAGTCAGAATCTGCACCTTGGGATACTTCCCATATCGCGCCTCGTAATATCCAGTCTTCACCGCTTCGGTTTTCATCGGCCCGGTGGGTTCCGCGAGCGTGATGAAGATGCCAATCTTCGCCTTCTCACGGTCAACGACATGCGCCAGGTCTCTGACCATGGCGACATTGACATTCTCACCGCCCTTCACCGAGACGATGGCTTTCTCTGTCGTCTTGCCGTCCGGCTTGAAGTAGATGAGACCGTCGATGCCGGAATCCGCGCCCTTCTTTTTGCCGGCGAACGGAACCGCGTTCACGAGCGACACCGCCCACCATTGGAACTGATATTTGTCCCGTTCCGCCAGGTCGCGCGCCCCCTCCAAGTCTTTGGGCGTGCCGTGGACCTCATATTTGATGCCCGGAAACGCGTCCTTCAGCCGTTTTTCGATGAGGGATATGGCCAGGTGTGTGACATCGATGCCGATCCATTCCCTTTTCAGCCGTTGCGCCGCATGGATGGTCGTCCCGCATCCGCAGAACGGGTCAAGGACTACGTCGCCTTCGTTCGAGCTTGAAACGATGATGCGTCCCAGAAGCGAGAGCGGTTTCTGGGTCGGATAGCCAAGCCGCTCCGAAGAGAGGTTGTGCATCGTCCCGATGTCCGTCCAGATGTCTTGAATCGGCACGCCGGGCGAATCCTCGGGATACATCTTCAGCCGCGGCATGCCACCTTCTTTTTTCGGCCAATGGATTCGTCCTGCCTTCTCAAGCTCGTCCATCTTCTCTTTCGCCATCGCCCAGCATCTCGATGGTGGCGGTTTCACTCCGTGCCATTCGTACAGCTGTCCCGTCGAAGCCCTCGACATCGAGGCCGTGAGGTCGCGCCGGAAGTAGCGTCTTCCCTCCTCGTCGGCCTGGTCAAAGAACGTTTCGACGTACTCCGGTGTGTAAGGCGAATACTGCTGGTTCCACGTGAAAGTATCCGACTTTCCGTAGAAGAAAATCACGTCGTGGACGGCGCCGAACTTCTGGATGACGTTCGCGTGGGACGACGTGCGTTTCCAGATTATTTCGTTCCTAAAATTCTCCGGCCCGAAGATGGCGTCCATGAGGATTTTCAGATAGTGCGAAGCCGTCGGGTCGCAGTGTAGATACAGGCTTCCCGTTCCCTTGAGAACCCGGTGCAGTTCCACGAGGCGCACCGCCATCATGGCAAGATACGCCATCATGTCGTTTTCCTTCAGGAACGACCGCATCGAGCGCAGCATCTCCGCCGCGTCCGAGTTTTGGCTTGTCATCACGCCGTCGAACGCCAACTCCGCTTCGTCGCCCCAGTGCCAGGTGTCGTCGAACGCCTGGATTTGTGCGCGCGACTGCTCGCCGGTGTTCCCACGAAAGAGGACATTGTAGTCCTGACGGCTGTTGAATGGAGGGTCGAGGTAGATGAGATCCACGCTCTCGTCGTCAATGCACCCGCGCAGAACGCTCAGGTTGTCGCCGTAGTAGAGGCGGTTCATTAAACTGCCAGAGTATCACCAAACGCCCTGTACACGATTTTGTACAGAGAACCCGCCAACGGAGCGAATCATCGGCATCGCGCGAATCGGAGAATCAACAACTTGCATGGAATCAGCGCCCCGCAGGATTCCGACCCCCACTCCCGCCACCACCTCGTCAGGCTGCCCGATGGGGCCGGATTCGACCGGTAATCTTGGGGCCTCGCGCGTCCTCGGCCCGCTCGAGGTCATAGTTCGCCTGGAGATTCATCCAAAACT
>Ga0326728_10003146_pt1 | contig 52381 bp, 41 predicted proteins | sample MB3enrmetagenome_FD_207602 | JGI IMG/M metagenome (GOLD analysis project Ga0326728, IMG submission 207602) | Lab enriched peat soil microbial communities from McLean, Ithaca, NY, United States - MB31MN | ecosystem: Environmental > Terrestrial > Soil > Wetlands > Peat | place: USA: New York... | reverse complement strand
GAGCCGTGGCCGCCTCTGGGCAGCAATCAGTCCAACCTACGCAGAACACGGACTACAAGTTGACCGCCACCGGGCCGGGCGGCGTGGTGAGTGCCGATGCCACGGTCAACGTGAATTCGAACATCCAAAGCACGCTGACGGCCGAGCCGGCGCAAGTTACCTTCCACAAGGTCGGAGACCGAGTCGAGGAACAGGGGAGCGCCACGCTCACTTGGTCGGCCCCCGCGGCGAGCAGCGCCACGCTGGACCCGTTCGGATCAGTCCAGCCCAGCGGTAGCCGCACTGTCCAACCTACACCGAGCAAGACGGAAGCGGGGCCAGTCGACGAGACTGTCACTTACACGCTGCGCAGTTCCAATGCCTGCGGCGGATCGGATACCAAGACGGCCAGCGTGCACATCGTGGGGACAATCGAGTCGGGACGAGAAGCGCAGGCGGAAATAATCGCCGCCAAGCTACCCGGCAACAGCGTCTACTTCGCGACCAATCTGCCCACGAAGTCAAGACCCGAGGGGGGGCTGGTCTCGAGCCAGGAACAAGTGCTGGAGCAGCTCGCGAACAACTTCAAACAATATATCCAACTCCTCCCCGATGCGCACTTGGTCCTGGAGGGACGTGCGGATCGGCGCGGGTCGGTTGCATACAACATGGCGCTTTCCCAACGGCGCGCCGACCGCGTAAAGAGCTTCCTTGTTGGACAAGGAGTGAACGCTTCCAACATCGAGACGAAGGCATTCGGCAAGAGCGAACAAATGGACGCGGCGACTGTGAAGCAGTTGCTCGAACAAATCCCCAACCTTACAGATCAGGATCGCAAGAAGGTTCGCCGCCGGTTGCCCACCTTCGTCCTGGGGAACAACCGCCGGGTGGATATGGTTCTCAGCACCACCGGGAAGAGGTCGACGCAATACTACCCGTACACAGCGGCCGACCTGAAACAGCTTCTGAAGTAGCATGCAAGGGGCAAGGCAGCAAGTAAGGTATTAGGGCAAGGGACAATTATCTGTGACGCGCGCCCCGAGGGCTCCGGCTACAGGGCGCGCCTCACTTTCTCGCTTGGTGTGCGTTGCAGGGCGAGTCGTAATTCCCCGGTTCGTCATCCTGCGGAGTCCGGTCCCAGCTAAGTTCGTCACGCCATTTCACGCCTGAGGCCCGGGATAACTCTCCTTAAAATCCCTCCACATTGAGTCGAATGTCAACCCGGCGGTTGTTGGCAATCCGGAAGGTAGCGAGGTTGCCGCGGACGAGTTTACGTTCTTGCGGAGTAACATTCCGATCCTGCTGCAAAGGAGGAGTGAGAGCCGGATGACGAGAAAAACCGGCTACTGGCTGGAGGGAGGAGAACTCTGCCTTGTCTCGGGCCCAGTGAAGAACTCCTGGTCGATAACGGGATGGTAATTCTGTGTGAGGTGCTGGATAGCGTCGGCTGCCTTTTTCTGTCGCAGTTCCATCTCCAGGGCCGGCCGGACCTCGTCGAACGGTTTGGTGCGCTTGACCTCCACTTGGATAATCTCCAAGCCGGAGGGGGTTTGCATGATGTTGCTCACTTGGCCGGGCTGAAGAGATTCAGCCGCATTGACAACTGCGGGAATCGTTTTATCACGCTGAAGCACGCCGATATCTCCGCCGGCGCCGGCGGTAGCGATGTCCTCGGAGTACTGCCTCGCCATGACGGCAAAATCAGCCCCCGCGAGGATCCGCTGGCGGATGTCCTCGAGCTTTTTGCGGGCGTCGGCCTCGGACAGCACGGGACGACCCGAAATGGGGGTTTTCAACGGCGCATTCTCCGTCTGGATGAGAATGCGGCGATAGCGAATTTCTTCCGACAGCGCTTTGTCCTTCTCGTAGAGCTCGTGCAGTTCCTGGTCGGGGAGCTCGATGCCGTCGAATATATGTTGCCGGGCGACGCTCGAAAGAACGCTCTCCCTAGCGATCTCCAGAGCCCGCGCCACCGCCGGCTGGTCTGCAAGTTTCAGCTTGATTGCCTCGTCGGCGAGCGCCTTCATGGCGATAATGTACTGTGGCAAAAGGCGCTTTCCCGGGCCGCTGTAGAAAGTTTGGTATCGAGTCGGCAGCGACTGAATGAAACCGTCGATGTCTGCGGCGGTAAGCTTTTCATCGCCGATGGTAAGCACCACGCGCTGGCCCGACTGGGAACTCGGCGAATTGGCCGGGGGCGCTTGCTGCCCGCAGGTGGCGAACTCCAACCGGCTGCAGAGCACGGCGGCCAATGCTAGAAGAATCAACGTGCGTCTCTTCAAGTTTCCTCGCGCTTCCACCCTCAAGGCAACGCTCCAGACTAGGGTGTCGGGGCAATTGTCGAGTCGGGACCCAGCAACAGCGCCGCAACGGTGAGCTTAACGTAGGCGTCGCTTGGTTCGGCCTTAAATACGATGTCCTGCTGAAACGACTGTGTTCTGCTGTAGTGTAGCTTCGACGCGTCAAATTCGATTTCCAGTGTTCCGGATTCACCCGGCTTATATTCCAGCTTCTGGGTTTTCAGGCGCAGGCAGTCACAACCAAGCTGGAATTCCGTCAGCGTCACGACCCGTGTGCCGACATTCGTGAACGCGAAGCGAGCTGTCTTAACGGCGTCGCCCTTAACCCGTCCGAGTCCGCTCCATGTCGACTCAAACTTCAGGTCCTTCGCATAGCCAAAAGAGGCGGGGACCTTCGGCGGCGACGGGGTCGGCGGCACTGCATTCGGCATCCCCGTAGTCGGTGTGGCGCCCAACATTGCCTCTTGATCGCCGGGACTAGGCCTGGGAAGGTCCAAGTACCAAGTATGGCCGACCAAACGCCACAGAGTCGAACGGGGGACGAGGATGGGTCTTGGCGTTGCTGCGGAAACTATGGGCAGCCGAACTACGACTGTTGCCGAGCGCCCGTCCGCGTCAATCTTGATCGACTCGATCTGGTACCCCAGCAGTGGTTTCTTTGTCTGGCTACGAAATATTGGCTTGGATTCCCTGGTGAGGTATTTTTCGGCTTTTTTCCAGTCACCCTGCTCGAGGGCGCTGTAGCACTGCGCAACCCTGGCACGCAATGCATCTTCGCTCGATGAGGCCGCCTTCACAGGCCCACTTTGCACAAGCGACAGGCACAGCAATAGACCCAGCCATGCGGGCCGAGCGCCGTTTGCGAATCTTCGTAAGAGACCGGTGAACCGTAACATAGCGAGCTTGGTGCGCAGGCAGCACCTGGGCCAGAACAGGCCCGCGCAGCGCCACCAGCTTACACACATCTTGTTCGCGCGCGACACGCGCCGCGTGCGCGTGGGAGGGTGGGGTCCAGGCCCCACCATAAGGACACTTCTTACCCCCGCCTTGTCGGAAAGAGAGGGACGGAAGGTAGCGGGCGAGGGCAAAACCTCCCCTTCTCCCGCGCATCACGCCGCGAACTTTCATCACCAAGCACTAAAGTGACAGGCCCGCCCGAGCAGAACTATAGTGCGCCTTTCGTCGGCTCAAATCACCGGCCTGGGCTACAGGTAGAACTGAAGAACACTTCTCTCCCGCAGCACGCGAAGGGGTGTAGCGCTTGTGCGACCCCATCCCTCTGCGGGTCCGCCAATCCCGTAAGCCGCCCGCCAACAGTTAGGTTGAACTTGGCAGCGCGGTTTCTGCGGAGAGGGCGAGGCGCCCTTTGTCGTACACGGATGCCTCGCGTCTCCGCGTGAACTACCAACAAACACTACCCGATAGCTCGCTACCGCCAATTAGCGCTTGCGTGCTGCGGGCTGAAGTGAGCGCTTCAGGTTCTTCGCACCAGTGATGTTCCCTCTAACAGCGCCGTAGATGTAGTAGTAGTAGTAGGGGGTAATCGCTGTCTCGCCCAGACCGTCACCAGCAGGACTACGCGGGTAGAAGGCGGGATCCGGAAGGACATCCGCCAGGTAGCCCAGTGTTGCCGTTGGACCGCTGGTAGCCATGTTCACGTAGTTGTCATAAATCTCGGCAAAACCGTGAGCGTTCTGGAAGCCGCAAATGGCAATGGCGTAACCAGTATTGGCCTGGAACTTTGCCGTAGCGCCAACGTCAAACGCAAACGACCCGCCGGCAGAAATACTGGGCGTCGTGTACAAGGTGTAAGCAGCCTCATTCGCTGGGTAGAAGTAGAACGCGCAACTGCCCGACTGTGGAACCGCAGAGCCAGACGCCTCGTCAGGATACGTGCAGCCTTGACCAGTCGAAGCGATACAAGTCGCGGTGGGCAGAGCGAACGGATCGACCGTAGTATTGGCTACGTTGATACCGGTGCCGAAGGAGGAGAACGCCGCGGTGCCGCCCTGGTAAGTGTTGATGTACGGGAACAGCAGGTTGGTGCGGCAATCGATGAAGTTAACCACCGGGAACGGCGTGCTTTCGGGCAGTGTGAAGTACGGCATGTAACCGGACGCAACCTGAGACGAGCTACCGTCCTCCGGATAATCGTTGGTCAGGCTGATCTGCGCGGTAATTTGATACTTCTCACCTGGCGCAATTGGACCGGTCGACGTCAAATAGAACGGGAAATTCGCACTCTCAATTACACCCACGTTGGTGGTCTCGGTTTGGAACCAGAACGATTGCACGCCTAGCCCGTCGTTGCCGGTGGTCTCGGTTGACACTACTGGGGCGCTGAGCATGATATTCCCACCTGGGCAATAGTATGGATCTGAAGTAGCCAGGGTCTGGCAGGGAATTGGAGCTGTCACCTCATACGCGCCGAAGTTCATCGTAATGGTGGGCGGTATGTGGAAGAAAGTGATGAGAATGTTTGACCCGTTCGTTGGCGCGCCAGCCACTCCGGGAAGGGTGGCGCCAAAAGTCGTAACAGTGTCGTGCTCGAGGCTGTATTCGTCCGACAGGCTGGTCAACGCATTGGGCCAGTTCTCCATGATGTTGAGGACGAACTCATTATCGTAGTCTGTGGAGGATGTTGCTGCTCCTACCCCGATGCAGGTCAGAACGTTCTCTAGCCCAGGGTTGAACGTGGTCGCGGTGGCCGTCGTGTAGGTTGCAGTCTCCCCACCCTCAATTTCAGCAAGGTTCAAGTTCTGGGGATAGTTCGTAGACAGGGTGAGCGGATAGTTTGTGTTGAAATACTGGGCACGCACGTTGCCCTGGACCACAAAGGTGTTCGGGTAACCCTCGATCATAGCGCGCGCCACGACGTTAATGGTGTCGGTAGTGTCGATTGGCTGGGCAGCGCAGGTGAAATTTAGCATGATCCCGTTGTTCTTCAGGGTGCCGATGGGCGCGACCGCGAAGTCGGCGGTATACGTCTCGATGCCGACTGAGATGCAAGACGCCAGCGTATCCCTGTCGTCACCGCCGAACGTGACGGACACAGAGTACCCGGACGAATTATTCGCGATGGGCGCGTTGTAGTCGATGAAGATGTAGGTGCTCGCTGCCACCGTGCCCGAGCTGAGAGCGGTCAGACTGATTGTACCAATACCTTCCGCATCACCCTCGTTCCGGGCAAAGTAGTTTTCGTTATTCGAAAGTCTCCATGAAGTTCCGGCAGCGGCGAACAGGCTCGGCGCGGTTGCCGCAAGGCCGAAAACAACAAGCAAACTTAACAGCAACAGATTTCTCTTTGTCATCTTGTCTCCCTCTCCTTTTTTGTGGGGCCAGCGTATTGGAGTTCGCGTGCCCCGCTTGATTGAAAAAGCCAGATTGAACAATAGGACTCCAACAACCGTAACATTACGCCCAACTACCGTTCAACAAACCGCAACAGCACTGCTCCGCGCGAACGAGCGCGCTCGAATCGCCGCCTGCTTCCTCTTGAGCCCAATTCCCGCTTCCGCATCGCTCCAGCGTCGCCAGCTTGCTGCGTATTAAACAACCACTACCAATACCTATCTTTATAATGATGTCGGAAACTCTAACATCAAGAATTTGGGCTGTCAAGATTTTTTTTGGGTTTTTTGGGGGGGTGTCTCTTTGCAGGTAAAGGGGCTCCCGAGGCACCCCAAAGGGATCGATGATCGTCGGTTGACGATGGGAAGGGGTGGGGCGGTATGGCAAAGAGAGAACAGGGGATGAACATGACCCCTCGTTAGCCCTGAGTCCTGACTCCTTAATACTGGTTTACGGTTTCAGCAGGGTGTCCTTCTTGAATTCGCGCCGCAAGTCCTTCAATTTATCCTCGAGCTCGCGCGTGGCCGCGGTGACACCAGGGAGAGTACTGATGACGCGGGGAGTCAGGAGGACAATCAATTCAGTTTCCGCGGTGGTGATATTAGTGCTTCCAAAAAGCGCCCCCAGCCACGGGATATCCCCGAGCAGCGGGATGCGATTCATAGTTTTAGTGTAGGTATAGGAGATTAATCCACCCAAGGCAATGGTCTGACCGTCCTGGGCTACAGCCTGAGTGGTCACGGAGCGCTTGTTGAAACTGGGGGATTGAATGCCAGACGAGGAGGCGGGCGGTTGCTCGGTGCTGACCTCCTGGTTGATGAGGAGAGAAACCAAGCCCGTACTGGTGACGCGGGGAGTGACGGAGAGGATAATGCCCGTATCCACATTCTGGACAGTATTGGTAAATAGGCTCGATGACCCGGCCGTAGCGCCCGCCACGATCGCCTGCGAGGTGAGCACGGGCACTGAGGCGCCCACCTGAATGCGCGCCTGGGTGCTATCGGTGGTGAGCACAGAAGGAGCGGAGAGTGTGCGCACGCGCGAGCGGTTTTCGCTGGCGCTCAGAAAAGCCATCAGTTGGCGGGTTCCGATGTTCGTGCCGGTCGCCCCTGACAAGGTACCGGAAGACCCAAAGCTGCCGAGGAACTGGAGAGGCGTGTTGCCGGCGCCTCGCTGCTGTAGCGTGTACTCGAGCCCTAAAGAATAAGTGCCGGTCAGATCTACTTCGTAAACGCGAGCCTCAATCATAACTTGCCTGGGGACGATGTCGAGCTTGTCGAGGGTCTTGGCGATATCAGCGTAATCTTGCGGCGTGCCCTGCACAATGATCGAATTGCTGACCGGATCGGTTATGATGCGCACCCTGGGTTGTTCGGGAGCCGTATTGGCTGCCTGTCCGCCCGTGCCCGTGGGGCCAAAAGGAGTCGCGATCGACGTGGCTTCACTTGCCGCCTGCTGTGAAGTCGCTTCCTGCAGCGATGCCGGGCCACCGCCCATTCGCCCCGTTGTTCCCCTGCCGGCGCCTGAGGCGCCTTGCTCGCCTTCCGCGCCGCCACCACCGCCACCACCGCCTGAACCACGAAGTTGGTTCAACAGCCTGACGAGGCGGCCGGCTTCAGAATATTGGACCTTATAAACGAAAGTCTGAATTCCGTTCGGAGTGGCCGGCTGATCGAGTTTCTCAATCCATTTCTCGACTTCATCGAAAGCGGCGGGATCAGCCGCAGCGACAAGGATGCCGTTGATGCGATCGAGGGGCAGGAAGCGCAGAGGCGTCGACTTGTCAGAGAGCGCATAGGTGGCGAAAATCGCCTCGAGTTCAGGCGCGAGAGCGGAAGCAACATTGTTACGCACAGGGAACAACCGTACGCGCTCCGTGGCAAAAGCGGAACTATCAAACTGCTGGAGGATGTCCATCAGCCGCTTTACGTTCAAGCTGTCATCGACCAGGATCAGGGTATTGCCAATATCGAGCACGGTTACCGTGCCTCCCTCCGAGAGAAAAGGAGTGAGCATCCTGGCCATGTCCGTCGCAAAGACGAACTTCAAAGGAACGATCTGCATGAGCATGCGATCATCGGGGGGCAACTCTGCTCCACTCGTCGAAATGCCGAGGGGGTTCTTGGGCGCCAAAGCCAGCGGAACGATGCGGTAGAGATTCCCTACCTTGACAGCCGTGGCGCCATTCATTTTCAGGACAGTTTCGAGAATCGGGAAGAGGTCCGTGGGCTTGAGTTCGCCCGAGGTGGAGATCGTCACCGCTCCTTTGACCGCCGGATCCACCAAATAGTTCAACTTCAACTCTCCGGCTACAAGGGAGATGAACTGGAGAAGATCAGCATTCTCGAGACGAAATCCCACCCCGGGCCCGCCCGTAACGCCAGGAGGCGCATTGGGTGGAGCTTGCCCGGCGGGTGCGGTCGGGTTGCCGGGAGGAGCTTGGCCTGGGGCGGCAGCACCGGGCTGAGAGGGCTGCGGCGCATTGGGTGAAGCTTGCCCGGCGGGTGCAGTCGGGTTACCGGGCGGAGGTTGGCCTGGGACGGCAGCACCGGGCTGCGAGGGTTGCGGCGCGGGCTGTCCCGATTGCGGGGGTCCCGCTGCGGGCGGCCCACCTGGGGGCGGTTGTGACCCCTGGGGGGCGGTCGGCTTGGCCTGTTGGGACGGTTGAGGCGCCGGAGACCCCGCCGGCGCCGCTTGTGGCGCGGGCGTCCCGGTTTGCTGCGCGCCGCTCGGAGGCGCACTGAGGGTCAGAGAAGCCGCAAGGGTGAGGGCGAAGACGGCAAGCCCAGCCGAGAGCCACAGCACCCGACGCCCGAGGAATGCACTCAGGCATTCAATGACACCCATCATCCACCGTCTTCGCAAATCTCCATAGAGCGAATGAGAGAATAAACGCAATTAGCTCCTCCTTCTTATTGCATCGGCCGCGGCTTTCGAATTGCGATTTTCGATTCTGACTCCTGACTATATCGACTGCGGGTTTCGATTTTCGAGTTTCGAGTTTCGAATTTCGATTCTGACTCCTGACTTCTGTGTGCGTCTTGAGGCCCCCCGTTGCCTATTTAGGCGGGCTGGCTTGTTGCTGCCCCGCTGAGCCGGATGGGCCCACATCCTGCCATTGTTCCAGCGTGCCAAAAGGAGTCGGCAGCAAGACTTTCTTCTTTCCTCCCACGACAGTGCCGACCGGTGCGTCGGGGGGAGCACCTGGCGGCGCCATGCGGGCGGCAATGGCGGATGCTGAGTTCGGACCTACGGTGGTCATTGCGGCAGCAGCGCTTGCCGCCGGTGCTCCCGAAGTGGGACGCGCCGCGGCCGCTCTGTCAGCAATGCCGGAGCTACGGCTGGCAGGCGGGGTAATTTCCAGGGTGATCTTCTTCTCCTGCCACACGAGCTGGACGTTTGAGGTGCCAATAGAAACCAACTTGTAACCGCCGATTTCCTCTCCCGGCAGAACGCGTTTGGAAAGGGGCGGGGACTGGTCGGCCGGGGACATCAAGGCAAATCTGCCGTTTCCGAGGTCCATGGTTCCGAACAAGAGCGGCAGCTTCGGAGCCTTCGCCTCTTCCGGCGGCTGTGGGGGGGCGGCGCCGCGCAGCGGGCTGAAAACACTATGGTCAACGATGTCCACGAAGCTCTGCGGATGCCTCGCTTGAATCGAGCCGGGGGCAACTGTAGGCCCACGCTGGGCCGCCGGGCCCGGGGAAAGCCAGCGGATGCGACTGCGATAATCCCCCCAGAGCAGTCCCAAGCGCCAGCCCAGCAGGATGTTTAAGCTGATGAGTGCTCCGATAATGAGAATCTGTTCCCGCCGTCTGCCCAGCATGGTTCCTCCGGTGCCTAACGCACGGCCTCGTCCTTCGCCGGCTTCATCGTCCGGGCGGCCGCCCCTATCGTCACCTGCACGTTTAATCTCCCTTCCTTGTCCCCTTGGGAAGCGAAAACTGACAGGCCCGTAACAGACAAGAGTCTTGGAGAGCCCGCCAAAGCCACCAGAAAATCGACGAGCTGGTCCAAGCGGCAGCGGAACTGCGCCCGACCCGTCACGAGGGAATACCCTGCGCCGACGTCCTGCGTGCGGAGCAACTCACTACTGCCGAGCTCGATGCCCTTGCTCTCCGCCAACTGCCTGACCAGGTGTTGCCACTCAGCACTTGCCAGCGAAGGCGTGGAGCTCTCCAGGAGACCGGCTTCGAGTCCCTTCAGGCGTTCCATGGCGGTCGAGAGAGAGGCCCTCTCGAGCTGCTCCTCCGCCACCAGTCGTTTGTCCCGGCGCAACTCAACTTCTTTCTGCTGGACCCCCTCCGGACTGGCGCCCAGTTGCTCGAAGAGGGGAAGCACGCCAAAGTTCAACAGCAGGAACAAGGCCACGCCCCCCATGCCCACCCCGAGAGCAATTTGATCCCGACGGCCAAGCTTTTTCAGTTTTTCTAACATCAGGCTCCACATGACGATTGACGATTAACCATTTCTTTCCTCTTCCACGAATGCGTCATTCCCGCGCAAACCGGAAACCGTCCCGGCAAACATGGACCCTCGCTGGCGCGGGGGTGGCGCGCCTGACTGGTCAATCGACAATCGTCAATCCTTGTGGGCTTGTTTCAGCCGCATTCGAATTCGAAAAACCTCTCGATTCTGGTTGTCACGAGTGATCGGAGCGGTGAACTCAACCTGCGTAAAGTAAGGCGAATTCTCAAGCGGCGGAACTAACTCCGCCGCGTGGTTCGAATAACCATTGATTTCCACCGTGTCTTCGGTGACGTGCAATTCCTGGAGCCAAGTGCCGTCCGGCAGCAACTTCGTCAGTTGCTCGAGTATGTGGAGTTTCTGCCAAGTGCCGGCTCGGATGTCTTCAAGAACCGCAGCGCGGGTCTCCAGGCTGCTGATCTCTTGATTCTGTCCGCGAAGCTTTTGCGCGTGAACTTCGAGGCGCCCGAGGGCGCGCTCCAGGGCGCGGCTGTACATCACCCTTTCGATCCAGGCGTGAGACGCCAAGGCGAAAGCCAGAAGCGCCGCCGTGGCCCCGAGTGCGTAAATTGGAAGCCGCATCCCGGGGTGCGGCTGCCAACGCTCCGCCGGAGGAAGCAAGTTGACGAACGACGAGCCGCCGCGCATCAAGCCCACATAGGCTGCCGCCAGACTGCTCCACTCAAAGTTCTCCAAGGCGAAGCGCTTGCTCGAGTTCAGTTTCGGAGCCGGCAGAGGTGACGCCCCCTCGAGCAAGGCAGAAAACGCGGGCGGCACCGACCCGTGGACGAACCAGGGAACTGCGGCGGCGTCGGACACGGGAAAGGCCGAGAGGGCGCGATGCCACTCCCGTTCGAATCGCTCCTGGGCGCTGGCGCTGGGTTCCAGAGCAATCTCTTGCGTGGCGCAAAGGTTGCCCTGGTTGAAGGAGAGCAGCTCCACTGCCGCGCCCCGGCCACAGACAATCAAGGCCACAGCCGGCAGCAGAGGCTTCACCAGAGCCGCCAGGGCCGTGGCCCCCAGCGTCAGACCGCTCAGGCGCAGGCCCAGATCTTGAAGCGTCTGCTTGTAGCGGCTCACCCGCGATTTCTCCGCCAACACCACGACAACGTTAATCTGTTTCGTCTTCGGATCGCGGGCCACCACCGCGCAATCCCAATAGACTTGATCGTCCTTATAGGGGTGAAGCGAGCTCAACTGATAGTCTACGACTTTGGCCAACTGTGTCTCGGCTTCCGCGGGCAGGCTCAAGAATCTGACCAGGACAGCTTCGCGCGGCAAGCAAGCCACGACGCGTGCTTCGCGGAGGCGATAACGGTCCAGAAAGGCGGCGACTTTGGGGGGTGCATCCTCATTCGACGGGTCCGGGAGATGCAACTCATCAAGCAGCGTAAAGCGACGGAATCGGCGGCCCAGAGCGGTGATGTGGCACGCCCCGCCTCCGAAATCGACGCCCACAATGAGTTTGGTAAACATCCTGAATCCTGCTTTCATCATTCCGTGACTTCATCGTACCAAGCAAGAATGCGGTGCAAGGCTGTGCCGTCCGGCTCAAGGCTAACGACGGCTTTCACGGTCCGTTGCAGGCGCGAGCCCTTGAGCATGCCCACCGAGGTGATCGTGTAGATCTTGCTGTCATCGTTGAAGGACAGGAACGGCACCGCGCTATCCGGCTCCGATGTTCCCAAACGCCTCGAGATATCCTCCGCTGAATCAAACGGTTTATTGCGTCGGTCCTGCACAAGGCTTTCAGCGAACTCTTCCGTCACACCGGGCACGCTAAGCAAAACGGCCTCTGACGCGTAATTCACGTTGACCGCCGTGGACTTCGAATAGATCGTCAAGTCCTTTCCCACCCCATATTGCTGATGAATTCCATTTTCCCGGCTGTATTCCGCGGTGCCATAGAAGATGTCCCGGCTCATACCTCGAACGCTCAATGCTTCTTCCACAGAGGTGAAGCTATCGTGAGCGGGGCGATACCCGGCTTCGAGATAGTATTCGTCCAAGGCCTTGAAGTCCTCCTCGTCAGAGCCCGCGGGGCTCCGCCAGTGGTCGATGGCTTTGGCCAGATTGACCGCCCGATCCTTATCCAGGCCGCGCGCTACAAACAAACGCGCCAATTGTTTTTGGTCGGCGACGTTCAGGTCCACCTTGCCAGTCTCATTCACTATCTCCACCAACGCTACGCCGCGCGTGTAAGGCACGCGCAACAAACTCTGCCCTCTCCTCCAAAGCCGGGGTTTGTCTTTTTGGTCCTGGGGCGGGGGGTAGGCAATTTCCAGAATGGCGGCTTGGACCCCACCCAAGGCGAGGGCATAAGCCTGGGTAGCCTCTTTGCGATAAATAGCCGATCGAGTCTCGATTTGCACTGAACCCGAGAACGCCATCGCCACCAAGAGCAGCACGCTGACTGTGGCCATCACCGCCAGCAACGCCACCCCGGCAGTATGAGGAAAAGCAGGATTCAGGATTCGGGATTCAGGGTTCGGGGAGACGCGTTCGTGCGCGTTCCTTGGCTGTCGCGCTTTGGCTGTTGGATCGTGCATTCCTTGCTCCTACTTGTGGCCTCCTGACGTCTGAATCCTGAATCCGGAATCCTTACTGCAACGGCGTTGTCGCTGGCGGCTCGAGCTTCGCGCGCACCGGCATGATCGCTTCTCCCGCTTGGCCTTCGCGTTGCCAGTGCAGCCGGATCGCGGCTGGGTAAGGCGCTTCATCGCTGCTCTGCCAGTCCTGCCGCCAGATCGGAACTTTGCTTTTCTTGGGGTGCAAGTCCAAATACTCAAACCAAGCCTCGCTTAGACCCGTCATCAAGAGCAGGTCGGTTGCCCTTAGCGAGAACGGCTGATAGTTGATCACGGGAAGCCCGGTGTCACGGTCGGTAGTGACCTTCACGACCAGCTTGTGGTAAAGGATGTCACTGTCTGTCACCGGAGTTTCGCGCAGCGCCAATTCGACGTCCCCTCTCGACGCCTCGACGATGCCGTATTCCACCAGCACCAGTCCCGTGCGGCTTCGATACACGCTGCTGTAAGAACTGATGAAGCGCAGACAGCCGGCGTTGGCTTGCAGCACCGTGAAGCTTCCTGGCAGACTAGGGTCGCTTGAAGTCACCCGATAGGGCACCAGGGATGAGATCTGTTCAACTACGAAAGCATTCCGCTCAGCCGCCGCATGCACCAAGCGGAGTCGCGCTTCTCCGGCTCGCCAAGCACGGTTCGCCACCCGCAGCCCAATCAGCAGAGCAATCATCAATAACCCCGTCAGCGATATGCTGAGCAGCACCTCGAACAGCGTGAACCCCGAATCAGATGATCGGGTGATGGGGGGATCGGGAGATCGTGTGATCGGGTGATCGGGTAATCGCTTCATCGGGTGATCGAGCCATCGGAACATACGGAGGGCAAGGGTTTCGTCCACACAATCTCCTGACCGACTGATCGCCCGATCCCGATTTGGCCTTCGTTCGCCCGAACTCCCAATCATCCGATCACCCACCCCATTTCATCAGCTTTTGGCTCACCCGATCTCCCGATCTCCTGATGCCCTTACGGACCAGGCGGCGGCTCGGGTATAACCAGCTTCAGCGTCTCCAGATTCAGACTCTGCTGGCCCTTAGGCGTGCGCCAGAAGACTTGCAGAACGATTCGAACCAGTTGAGCCGGCTTTTCAGACCCTGGCAGCGGCCGCTTCTCAACCAACTCGGTTCTCGCCTCCCACCCGATACCGGAGGGAGAGACTCCGTAACGACGATCGTCCGCCTGCAGCGACGGGTCCAAGAAAAGCTCATTGAGCTTTTGGATAGCGAATTCATTACCTCGATCGAAGAGATCCAGGCGACCCGTAGCGCGAAGCGCCGCAGAAAGACCGGAGAAAATAGTGACGAAGCTGATGCCCAGGAGCGAAACCGCCATCAGCACTTCCAGAAGGGTCATCCCGGAAGGCTGCGCCTTCCAGCCCGCGCCGGGGAAGATCTTCCGGACCCACGCCACGCGGACGGGCGAAGCCTTTCCGCAAATCAGGCGGCGATGCCGCTGCTCAGCGCCGACCGGGGCAGGCTTGATTTGGCCAGGCTCGCAGAGCGACGCGTGCCTACGACGAGCCGGGAGTGGTTCGCGTTGTATGATCCTCAGCACTTTAGCGTGATCCCTGTTTAACGGCTTCCACCACCGAGCTACCGAGCAGGAAACTCACATGGACCCTGTATCTGCTTCTGCGGCGGTCACTCAGCCACAGATTCCTCTCCTCCACCACCCCGGAGGGTGGAAGCAAGATTCGCACCACCGGAGGCGTAGGGTCCTCACCGTCATCTATCGTCACGCCGCGGGGAAGTGCATATCCGCGCATAAAACCGCTGGCAGGATTAAGAACCCGTACGACGTGCGTTGCCGGCTCGATTTCCACCACGTAATAAGTCTGCTCGAAAAGCGCGCGCGTGCGGGCGTAGCGGACGGTTTGCGCAACCCGTTCCGCCGCGCTCCTCAACGTCCATTCATCGCTCCAGCGGCCGAATCGCGGAGCGACCAGCGACACTGCCAGACTGATAATCGCCAGGACTATCACCAGCTCGAGCAGCGTCATGCCGGCTTCCTGCGGCCGCGAGCGAGGCCCCTCATTTCCAGCTAAGGATATCCGCATTCTCTCCGTCACCACCCGGCAGCCCATCGGCTCCATAACTGATGATGTCCGGTTCATCACCATGGTCCCCAGGAAACTTGTAAATATAGGGACGGTTCCAGGGATCTAAGGGAATATCTTTGGGCAGGTAAGGGCCGTTCCAGTTCATGACCCCCGCTGGGACTGTGCGTAGCGCTTGCAAACCCTGGTCGGTGGTGGGGAAAGTGCCTGTATCGAGTTTGTAAGCACCGAGCGCCGTCTGGAAGGCGGCAATCTGCGCTTTCGTCACGGTGATCTTAGCCTGGGTGGCGTGCTTGAACAGGCGCGGGACCACGAGACCGGCAAGCAGCCCAAGGATAAGAATCACCACGATCAATTCGATCAGCGTGAAACCCTGCATAGAACTCGGTTCTGAAAAACAGCCTCTCGCGCTTTTTGGACGGCTCATTAGAAGGGCACCTCATTAATGCTGACAATTGCCAGCAGAGTGGAAATCACTATCGTTCCGACAACTAGGCCCATGGCCAGAATCACGGCCGGCTCGACGAGAGCCACCAAACGTTTGGTGGCCACGCGGACTTCCCGGTCGTAAATCGCGGCCAGCTCGAGCAGCATGGAGTCCAGCTTTCCCGTTTGCTCTCCCAGAGTCATTAACTGCACGGCCAGCGCCGGAAACAAACCGGTTTCAGCCAGTGGACTGGCTAACCCCTGACCGCGCTTGACACCCTGAATGAGCGGTTCGACCGCAGACGCCACGCGGCGATTGCCTAAGACTTCACGGGTAAGGCGCAGTGCCGAAATAATCGGGACCGCCTGGGTCAGCAGGGTGCCCATGGTCTTGGCAAAGCGGGCGATTTCGAGCTTCAGGCTGACGTCTCCCAGCAAGGGCGCCTTCAAGCGCCACTGGTCCCAACGCAGCCGGCCGGACTCAGTCCGCACCCAGCGGCTCACCAGCAACACCGTTACTACGATGATGAGGGCCACCAGCCAGCCGTAATCGCGAAAGGCCTGGGAAACATCCATCAAGATCTGGGTTGGCAAGGGCAGTTCCTTCCCGGCCTCTTCAAAAATCTGTGCGAAGCGTGGCACCACAAAGCCGAGCAAAAAAGCGATCGCCACGCCTCCCACGGCGAGCAGAACCATAGGATAGATGAGAGCGGAAATCAGGTAGCCGCGAAGCTCGGCGCTGAACTCCTCAAACTCCACCAGGCGGTCCAAGACCGCCGGAAGCGTACCACTGGCTTCACCGGCCCGCACCATGGCCACATAAAGGGGGGGGAAAAAACGCTCATTGGCAGCCAGGCTGTGAGCCAGCGACTGTCCGCTGCGCAATTCGCGAAGCGTATCGTCAATCACGGAGCGGAGAGCAGGCTTGTCCGCCAAATCGCGACAAAGCGAGAGGGCACGGTCGAGTGGTATTCCGGCGCGCACGAGCGTGGCAAGCTGCCGGGCGAATATCAGGCGGTCCGCCGAAGATGCGCCCCGGCGTGTGAGCCGTGCCCAACGGGTGCCCGCTGAGCCGTCTTTCGCGCTCACGTGGATGGGCATGCATCCCATGCGGCGAAGTTGCGCTAGAAGAGCCGGCTCGGTCTCTGCGACTAGCGTCCCTTGGACCACTTCACCACTGCCCTTGATCGCTCTGTACGTAAACTCAGGCATCTGTTCGAAACTCGAAAACCGAAAATCGAAATTCGAAGACTGAAAATCCTACTGAAGAAGAGCAACTGACTACTGACAACTGACGACTGACAACTTCTTCTAAACTTCCTGCGTAACGCGCATCACTTCTTCCACCGTCGTTTGACCGGAGGCGATCTTCAGCCAGCCATCCTCGCGCAAGCTGCGCATGCCGCGCTCGCGGGCTGCCGCCCGCAGAGTACTGGCGTCAGCATGGGCCACGATCGCCCGCCGGATGCCTTCCTCCATCTCCATGAATTCGAAGATTCCCACTCGTCCCAAGAAGCCGGTACGCCCGCAATGGGCGCACTCGCCCGCCCGGTAAAGCGTCAAGGACTCCGTCGCGCCCTCCCAGCCCAGCTTCCGTAACTCGTCGAGATCTGCCGCGTACGGTTTCTTGCATTTATCGCATAACACCCGCACCAGGCGTTGCGCGAGCACAGCCACCAAAGAAGATGAAACCAGGTAGTGTTCCACCCCCATGTCCGTGAGGCGCGTGACCGCGCTGGGAGCGTCATTGGTGTGCAAGGTGCTGAAAACCAGGTGGCCGGTGAGCGCCGCGCGCATGGCGATTTCGGCGGTCTCGAGGTCCCGGATCTCACCGATCATGATAATGTCCGGGTCCTGGCGAACGATGTGGCGCAGTCCCGCGGCGAAAGTCAGACCGATCTGGGGATTCACATGGATCTGGTTGACACCCGGCAATTGATACTCGACCGGATCCTCCACCGTGATCACCTTCACGTCCATGGTATTGAGGCGCCGCAGGGAGCCGTAGAGCGTGGTGGACTTGCCGCTTCCGGTGGGACCGGTGACCAGGAAAAGACCATGGGGAAGGTCGAGATAGTACTCCATCTTGCGCAACAGGCTTTCCGGGAATCCCAACGTAGCCAAGGAATAACGATCGCTCGCGCTACGGTCCAGAAGACGCATCACCACGCTTTCTCCATAAAGGGTAGGAAGCGTCGAGACTCGCAAATCGATTTCGCGGCCTAGTACCCGCAGAGGGATTCTGCCGTCCTGGGGCAAGCGCTGCTCGGCAATGTTGAGCTTCGCCATGAGCTTGATCCGTGAAGTAATCGCCGCCTGCATCTCACGTGGCGGGGCCGGCACCTCGTACAGAACTCCGTCAATTCGGTAGCGGACCCGAAATTGCTTTTCGAAGGGCTCGAAGTGGATGTCGCTGGAACGACGTTCCAGGGCGCGGGCCACCAATTGGTTCACCCAACGAATCACCGGCGCCTCCGAAGCCAAGTCGCGCAGTTGGTCAATGTCTGCTGCCTCCGCGTCTGTGACTTGAGGCGACTCGTCGGAATTCGGCGCCTCCACGCCCGCTTCGCTGTGGTCCTCGCCCAGCCAGACGTCCAGGGCCTTGGTGATGGCGGCTTCACTCGCTAGTCGCACCTCCACTTTTCGGCCCAGCAACCGCTCGATCGCCCGCACGTTATCGCTGTCGAGCGGATCGGCCATGGCGACGAACACGGTTTCACCCTCAACTCGATAGGGATAAACGAGAGACTGGTGCAAGAAGCCAGAGGGCAAGTCGGCCGCCTCCATGGGCACGTCCTGGAGTTCGGCCGGGTCAACACGTGGAATGCCCAGTTGCTCGGATAAAACAATCAGCAGGTCTTGCTGCGAAATATAGCCGAGGTCCAGGAGTATCTTGCCCAGGCGGCCCTTCCGTTCCCGCTGCAACGTTAGCGCCCGTTGCAGGTCATCTTCGGGCAGCAGGCCACGCTCTACCAGCAATTGTCCCAACAACTTGTGGCTGACGGTAGCAGAAGTCATGGTGAAGCTCTCAAAGTTCCAACACCTTTATCTTGGCGACCAGTTCTTGATAGGAAATCTTCTTGTCCCAAAACTGATCCAAATCCGACTTCCGTGTTTCGATTACAAGTTGGTCAGGGAGGTTGGTATCTCCCGGTTCCACTTCAAAAAGGTGCACGACCACCGCGACCGAATCTGCCGAACCAAGGTCGCGCAAGCTCATCGCATGGTCGGCCAACAGACGGGGAACCGACTCCTTGACGGTCGCGATTCGCTCCCGCTTCACCTTTTCTGCCTTTTCCAGCTCTGCTTTGCTCAGGGGAGCCATATTGAATGGATTGGGAGTGCGCAGAGGATAGAGATTGACTTCCAAGCTGAAGGCCAAACCGAAACCGGGCAAATAAGTTCCCTGAGTCTTCTCGAGCAGGCCGAAGGGCGGAGCGAAAGTCTGGGCCATTGTTCCATCAATGACGGCTTCGAAGACCTTTATTTGGCCCTTCAGCGCGCCAATATTGGATGGGCGCGATTGCGCCCGGACACACCACAGCGGTAGAAGCGAGCAGGCAAGGCCCATCAGGACGACCCTACCTGACCTTCCCAGCTTGAAGTACATTCGAGTTACCTCCTGGGCAGTGTCTCGATTTAGTTCTTGTAGTGGCGGTCTCTGACCGCCGAGATATCCGGCGCTCCGTGAGCGCTGCTCCAGCAAACTGAGACACCACCACCTCAGCGCTGCGCGGGCGAGTTGGCGGGTAGCTGCTCATAATGGGCAACCGAGCTAATAACCCGGTTCTGCTGCTGCATGTCTTTCCACTGCGCATTCTCGGCCAGTTCCAGGTATTGCAACTGCCGCGCAATGCGCGCCCAGTTCTCCATCTGCACCTGGCGCAGGTCTGCCACCTGATCCGTGGTGGCAGCTTTCATTTCTTTGCTCTGCAAAGATACCTGTTCGGCGACAGCCTTTGTGATGAAGGCTTGAAACTCCATCTGCGTCATCGCCGGCTTAGCCCAGGCAGTAGCCGGAAGCAGCCGCGTCCCCCCGTACCGCAGACCAACCGATGCGACAACCAGAAAGATCGCAGCCGCAGCGCCGGAAAGCGCCGCTGTCCGCAGAAAGGCCGCCCAGAAACCCGCAAAGGGGCTCTGAGTCTTTTCGCCGGCAAAAACCAAGTGGGCGGGCATCTCGCAGTCTGTCAAGCTACTCGTCAAGGCCTGCCGCACACCCAGCAGGCGCTGCGCCGAGCGAGCACACTCCTCGCACTGCTGAAGGTGCTCTTCGAGTTCTCGCACCTTCACCGGGGGCAGCTCATTCAGCGCCCAGTCGGTAAGCTCGGTTCCCCATTCACGACATCGCATGGCGTTCACCTCTTCCGCGCGGGAAAACAGGATCCAAGATTCGGGAGTGAGAATTCAGAATCCGGCGTCCGGGGAAGCCGGAGACCTAAACCTGCAAATCCTGAACACCGGCTTGCGACCCCGTAATTCCCAACTTCGGGTTTCCAAGTCCAATTTTCTTACTGTTCCACTTGCCTTCTTACCGGATGAGCCAATCTCAACTCTTCTAACTGTTAACTATCGACGCTCCGAGATCGAACAGCGCGCCATCCTCTCCGCGCAGGAGAGGGCAAGGAGAGGAAGAAACGCCACCTCACGTGACGCATGACCCTCTCCCGCCCGGACAGGATGGCGGCCGCCGGGGACTGCGGATACCCACTTTGTGGGGGGGACGGCTTGCTGCCCCCGTCATCTTCGCAGACCACGGCGGGACACGCCCGACGCCTACAGCATTACCTCTCGATGAGCTTCCGTAGTCGTTCAAAACCGGAGTACACGCGGGTCTTGGCGGTGCTCAGCGGACAGCCCTGGATTTCGGCAATCTCCTCCAGCTTGAAGCCTTGGTAAAACTTCAGGACAATGGCCTCGCGCTGTTCGAGGGTCAGTGTCGCGAGCGCCCTTTCCACCAGGATCTTCATCTCGCCCTGTTGCCACTTCCCTGCCTCGCCTACCCTCGCCCCGAGAGAATCGTCCGCCGGATCGAGCTCACTGAGACTGGTTTCTGCCTCGTGCACGTGGCGGGCATGAGAGCGAGCAGTGTTGCGCGCGATCCGAAACAACCACTGGGGGAACTTCTCCACGTCCTTCAGTTGGCCCAGATGACGATAACCAGAGAGGAAAACCTCCTGGCACATGTCAAAGGCATCTTCCGGCTGTCCCGTCAGATACACTAGAAAGCTATAAATCTTCCGCTCCCAACGTCTTACCAGCACATTAAAGGCTTCCGGGTGCCCGCGCACGGCATCGCGTACCAGCGCCGCATCCGGACGATCAGAGATTTCTATTCCCAATTCCACTCTCAATGACGCACCAAAAGGGAAAAAAGTTTGCGCCACCCCTCGGGGTCGTGTCAGTTTTTTCTTTTCTCCCGTCCGCATCACCTGCCGAGCACGTTCGGGAGGGTCGCGGAAAGCCTGGCAACCACGTTAGGATACAAGATCGCTCATCCTCAACAAAGCGTCAATTGGCCGGGTGGTGTCCCAGCTCTCCTGGGGCGTGCCGAACGCCGATGATGCCTTGCTGGGCGCGGCTAGGGCATGGCGCCGGGGCTTTGCTGCCGTAGTTGCCGGACAGCCGCAAGCGCCTGGGCGTTGGCCGGATCGCGCGCCAGCCCGGCTTGGTATTGGGCCAGAGCATCGGCCGTGCGGCCGGCGGATTTGTAAAGGAAGCCTAGTCCGAAGTGGGCGTTGCTATCAGTTTCATCCAAGCCGAGGGCAGCTCGAAAATCGTGCTCCGCTGCCTCCGGAGCGTGGCGGCGGACCTCGAGCATGCCGAGATAGTCGTAGGCAAAGACACTCGGATCAATGTGAACAGAAGCGCGAAACTGCTCCTCGGCTTCATCCGGACGTCCCGTCTCCACGAGTAGCTTGCCGAGTTCATCGTGAGCACTACTGTTAAGGGGTGCGAGCGCCACGGCTGCGCGGAGTTGGGGTTCGGCCGAGCCTGGCTGCCCCAGTTTCATGTATGCCTTGCCCAAGTTGAGATGCGGATCGGGCAGGCTGGGTCTCAACCGGATCGCGCGCTCGAAGTACCCGGCTGCTTCCTTATACTGATGTTTCTCGAATGCCACCAGGCCCAGATTGTTGAGCACGTCCGGGTTGTCCGCATTGAGAGCAAGCGCTCGTTGCCACACACTTTCAGCTTTGTCCACCTCGTGAGCGTGCCAGTAAACAGTTCCCAAGTTATTCTGGAAGAGGTAGGAATCAGGGGAGCTATCCAGGGTCCGGGTATAGAAGACGATGTCATTGTTCCAGTCTCGGTCCCGAATCACGATGCGAGCGGCGAAAAGCAAGCCTAACGCGACCCCAGCCAGCACCAGGGCCCGGCGCAGGTCTGGAGGCGTGCCGGCGTGGCGCCACAACTTCGCCGCGCCCAAACCTATCAGCCATGCGATGCCGACGGAAGGCAAATAGAGGTAGCGCTCCGTAAAAACGTTGGCTCCCACCCAGTGGGCATCGAGGACCGGGGCCAGTGTCGCAAAGAACCACAAGATAGCGAAGGAAAGGAAACGGACGTCTCGTTCCCTGCTGCGCCAGCAGACGAAAAAAAGGGCCGCGAAGGCGAGTATGACCAGCAGCGCAGCGAGAAAACGCGGATCGAGCAGGCTCCTGCTCGGATGGAAAACATAGAAGGCGCAGAGCCGCACTGGCCAGAGGAGCTTCCAGGCGTACTGGCCCACCAGCGTGACGGCAGAGAGCAGGACTCCAAGCGTGGTGAGGCCGGGTAAATTCTGGGCGGGCGCCAGTGCTCCGAAAAAATGCAGGCGGAAGAGCACGTACGCCACGCCGACCAACCACAAGACGCCGTAACGCGTCAACTTCTGAGTGAGCGATGTTTCGGAGCGGTCCTCACGGTAGCAGTGCTCATAAACGGTGGCCAGGGCCGGCAGAGTCATCGCCTGCTCCTTCGAGAGCAAAGCGAGAAGAAACGTACCCCCCATCAAGGCCAGCAAGCGCTCCGAGCGCCCGCCCGCTGGTCTCGGCAAAGCTAGAAATAACCCAAATGTGATGAGATAAAAAACCGTAACTTCGAGGTCTGTGACGGCAGCAATCCAAGCCACCGATTCGGTGTGACTCGGGTGAAGAGCAAACCAGGCCGCGGCCACAAAAGCCCCAACGCGATCCCCAGTCAAGCGCTGGGTGAGCACAAAAACGAGGCAAACCACGGCGGCGTGCAGTAAAAGGCTAATCAGATGAAACCCGTAAGGCCGCAGTCCGAAGAGTTTGTAGCCAACAAGGTACCCCAGCGTCATCATCGGCCGGTAATAATTGGTGATGGCAGTCACTCCCCTGAAAGACCAAACATTGGTGGTGAAAATCTCTTTCAGGTAGTGGAAGCTGCGAACGTAGGGGTTCAGCACCAGTTGGTTGTCGTCGTCATACACGAAGCCGTTGAACAGGATATTAAGATAAGGCAAGGTGGCGAAGGCGATCAGAGCGGCGATCGGGAGGGCGCGGGCCAGCCGGGACGCGACCCGCTCCTGTACTCGCGGCGGCGCCTGGGGAATCTTCTCGCCCTTGCCCCCCGGCTTGCCGTTCGGCCGCTGAGACGCCGGCCGGGATCGGCGCCCCGTCCGGCGCTCCAAACCCACGCTCCGGGCGCTGGTTTTGCGGTCCGATGCCCCCTCTGTCGACATCATTCCAATACTATACAACTTTTGGCGGTCATTCTGCGGTGTTGTGCGCTTGGACCGACGGTGTAGCCGGGGTGGATCAGAATCACCTTCAACGCCACCCCCACGCAGGCAGGCCTCTTGGGGTGGGCGAGCGGGAATCCAGCGCGAGGTGCGCGATTACGGGGCTTGGCCGGAGATTTGCTGTCGCAGCCTCCCCACCGCAGCCAGCGCTTCCGGATTGGCTGGGTCCTTAACTAGCCCAGCTTTGTATTGGATTAGGGCCTCGGCGGGGCGGCCTGTGGCCCTGTAAATGTAGCCCAGTCCAAAGTGGGCGTTGCTGTCGGACGAATCCAGGCTGAGAGCGGCACGAAAAGCATCCTCCGCAACTCCCCAACTGCGCCGGCGAATATTAATCAGCCCGAGAAAATCATAGGCTTGCGAGTTAGGCCCGAGTCGGATGCAAGCACGGAACTGATCCTCAGCTTCGTCCCACCGCCCCTCCTTAACGAGGATCTGGCCTAAGTGATTGTGAGGCTGGAACCTGAGGGGCGCCAGCGTGACGGCCGCGCGGAATTGGCGTTCGGCCTGCGCCGTATGCCCCATCTCCGCGTAGGTCATGCCGAGGTTGAGGTGCGGATTCATCACGTCCGGATCCAGCGTCATGACGCGCTGGAAAAAATCGATCGCTTCCGCATACTGATGTCTCTGGAGCGCCAGCAGGCCCAAATTGTTGAGTGCGGGAGGATCGTTGGGGCTGCGGGCGAGCACTTGCCGCCAAGCGCTTTCGGCCTGAGGCACGTCACCTTGGTGCCGGTAGGCGAGGGCCAAGTTATCGAGGATAACGTCAGCGTCGGGCGAGAGCTTGAGGGTGCGGGTGAACAGCACGATGTCGTTGTTCCAATCGCGGTTGCGGATCACAATGCGAACGGCAAACAGCACGGCCAGCACCATACCGGCGAAAAGCAACGCCTGCCGCGCAGTGCGATGCGATTCCGTGCGGCGCCACACCTCCGACATCGCCCAACCGGCGAGCCAAGCCGCGCCCACAGAGGGCAGATAGAGATAGCGTTCCGTGAATACGTTGACGGCCACCATGTGCGCGTCGAGGACGGGAGCCAATGTGGCGAGGAACCACAGGATTCCGAAGGAAGCGAATCGCGTGCCGGGTTGCGGGCTTCGCCAACAGACCAGGAAAAGTGCAGCCAGCCCCGAAAGAACCAGCAATCCAGCAAGAACGCGCAGATCGAAGAGGCTGCTGCTCGCGTGAAAGACGTAGAAGGCGCAAAGCTGCAGGGGCCAAAGGAGCTTTCCGATGTATCGGCCGAGGAGAGCAATCGCCGAGAGCACGATCTGCGCTGGGGTGAGGTCGGGAAACTGTTCGCGGGGCGCCACCGCTCCTAGAAAGTGGATGCGGAAAAGCACGTAGGCCGCGGCCAGAAGCCACAGGAGGCCGTAACGCGCCAATTTCTGCTGAGTACTGGTTTCGGAGCGGTCCGGGCGATAGAAATGCTCATAGACCGTGGCCAAGGCCGGCAGAGTCATCGCCTGCTCCTTCGAAAGCAGGGCCAGAAGAAACGCGCCTCCCATCGCGGCCAGCATGGGCTTCGAACATCCCCATCCCTGCGCTTGCGCAGGCCGACCTTCCACGGTCTGCGGCTTTAGCGGCCGCGCCGCAGCCAGAAAGAGTCCAAAGGTTAGGAGATGAAAGAACGTAATCTCGAGGTCCGTGACCGCGGCGATCCATGCCACCGACTCAGTGTGAACCGGATGCAGGGCGAACAAGGCCCCGGCCACAAAGGCCGCCATGCGGTCGCCGGTGAGACGTTCGGCGAGCACAAAGACGAGGCAGACCACAAGTACGTGAAGCAAGAGGCTGAAAAGGTGGAAGCCGTATGCCCACATCCCGAAAAGCCGATGGCAGACAAGGTATCCCAGCGTCATCATCGGCCGATAGTAATTGGTGACGGCGCTCTCGCCGGCAAATGACCAGACATTGGTGGTAAAGATTTCCTTCAGATAATGGAAATTTCGGATGTACGGGTTTTTCAAAACCTGGTTGTCATCGTCGTAAACAAAACCATTGAACAAAATGTTGAGATAAGGCAGGGTGGCAAAGGCGACAAGGGCCGCGATCAGGAGGGTGCGAGGGCGCCGCAGCCAGGGCGCAGGCCGCTCTCGAACGCGCGGCCGCGCGGAAGGACTCCTCCCGAGCTTAACGTCCGGTCTGGTTTCCGGTTGGCGAGCGGCCGCGCGGGACTTGCGTCCTCGCGGACGCGCCAAACCGAGGTTCCTCGACTCAGTCTTTCGCACGGATACGCCTCGCTCACCCAATACCGGTTAGAATTGTGCCCGATTATCATCTCCTCTGTCCAACCTTTGATTGCCTTACAATAAGCTCTCCCGAAAGGAGCTAAGTATGCGAGAACCAAAAAGGACGTCCGGGTGGGTCACTCGTCGTCAATTCTTCAAGACCGCGGCCGTGTTCTCGTCGGCTTGGATTGGCGCCGCTCGGGGCATTCCCCGGCTCTTAGGAGAGGGCTTTGGCACGGCGCGAGCGGAGGCCGCAATAACTGACGTGTTTATGGACCTCAATAACATTCATAAATGGGACATGTCAAATGGGGACACTTGGGATCCGTTCTGGGCCGACGACGATAACCTGTATGCATTTAATTGCGATGGCCGAGGATTTGGTACGCAATCGAGAAACTTGGCCTTCAATCAATTGCAAGGAGACAGTTCGCACTCTCTGGTCGGCAGACTCGTCAACAGCATGGATGAATACGGCGCTGCCGGCAAGAAAGAAGCGGACAACGCCACCTGGAAGGCCTGCGGACAGGAATGCATCGATTCAGTTTTTTATGCTTTCGTGTCCAGAAATGTCTATGGAAGTGACAGCAACGATCCCTTGCTGCGTCAGACCGCCTTCAATGCCAGCCTTATCAAATCTACAGATAAAGGACTGACGTGGACGCGGTCGGCGGCGGACAACTACAAGTCTCCCATGTGGCCCGGCGCACGGTTTGGCTCTCCCTTCTTCATCCATTATGGAAAGAACGGAGGCGGTGTCTCCAAGGATGGCGCCTTGCAATATGTTTATGCCCTATCGCCCAATGGGTTTTGGAATGACGGAGACGATTTCATCCTGGGACGAGTCGCGCGTACGAAACTCGCGGACTTGCGGGCGTCCGACTGGGAGTATTATGCGGGCGGAGACGGAATTCGTGCGGATAATTGGTCGAAACAGATCGAGCACGCCAACCCTGTTCTGAGCCTTCCGGCCAAATGCGGCCAAACGCCCCCCTGCCATATTCCCGCACTCGGCGTTTATCTGATGATCTCCTGGTACAACACTGAGAAAATGAACAAATGGTTCGAGCCCAACGAAATGCGGTACGACTTCTATCAGGCCGAGCACCCCTGGGGGCCTTGGAAATTCACCAATTCACACAGCGACAATCACATTAACGGGGGTCATTTTTATGGCCCTAGTCTTTGCGCGAAGTTCCAGGAAAGGAAGGGGACGAAGGTGATGATGTCCCTTCTCACCTCCGGATGCCCCTTCGATGATGTTCCGTCCGGCTTGTATAAGATGTGGGAAATACCACTGATTCTGAGCACAACGCCAGTGGCAGATTCGATTCTGATTAACGATGATGACGCACATATTACTTATGAGGGAGACTGGCGCTCATCAAGCCGGCGAGGTTTTGGGGACTATCAAGACGACATCCATCACACAACTTCGGTGAACGATTCCGCTCAGTTTACCTTTCGCGGCACCGGCATCGAATATCTTGCTGAAAAACATACTGACCGTGGCAACGCCGACGTCTACGTCGACGGAGCGCTAAAACAAAATGTGAATCTTCACCTGGAGAACTTCCCACGCCTTTCCCAAGTTGTTGTGTTCAGAATCGAGGGGTTATCGGCGGGCGAGCATACGATTAAGATTGTGTGCAGGAGCAGCGCCGCGATAGTCCTGGATGCGTTTAGGGTGTACGGGGACAGGCAGTAGGCAGGCGGGCAGTGCGCGGATGGGCGGGTGAGCATTCGCCGGTAGAGAGCAGACACTACCGCTTCCTGCCCACTGGCTACCTGCCTACTGCCCACCTGCCCACTGCTACCCTCGTTTGCTCTGCCCAATCACAAACGCCGCGAAAATTAGTACAGCACTTCCGGCGAGCATGCGGTAGACCGCAGCCCTGGCAGCTTGTCTCCACTCCCCTAACAAAACTCCCCAAGCATTCGAGGTCAGAATAATCAACGCCACAAAAACCGGCCAGCCGAAGCTGTTCCCAAGCGGGCCCAGGGCAAAGGCGCTGCGGCCGTAAACGAACACGCTGGAGATCCAGATCAAACTCATGGCGGGCACCTGAAGAGCATCACGAGTGCGCATCCCGGCGCCGAAGACTCCTGTCGAATGCTCACGGACGACACGCCCGAAGCAGTATCCCGCCTGCACCACTGCCGCAGAAGAAAGGAATACAGCCCAAGCAAGATAGATTTCCACGGGAAAGCCCGGCGCCCGCCGCGCCTCCGCGCCCTTACTGAGGAGAGCGGTTCCATATTGAATTCCGAAATTTAGTGTGGGCGCCAAAACGCCTCCGATAATGGCAATCAGCAGTCCTAAACGGAACCGCTTGGCGCCGAAGCCGCTGGACTTGCCTTGACTCCCTCCGGCCTGAGCGCACAAGATGACTCCCACCACCATCAACATGAGTCCCAGCATGAAAACCCAATCTCCACGCGATCGCAGTTCAAATGCCCCGGCCCACAACATCGGCAGCAATGCGCCCAGCACGATGGAGAGACCGAGTTGAATGGCAAAGCCCAGTGCAATTCCAAGCAAGTCTACAGCGATGCCGTAGAGCAGGGACGCAATTCCAAACAACACTCCCCATCCAATCAAGATCAGCCATCCCTGCAAGGCGACGTGCGTCAGGAGATCTTTCCAGCGCGGCGCCGCCACCATCACCACGATCCATGGAATCACACCCATGGCCAGGAGCGAATGGAGCGTCCAGATATGATTGAACTTCCAGACGCGTGTGGTCTTCAGGGGAACGGCGAAACTGCCGTTCAATAGCCCTGCCAGCACAATCCCCGCCCAACTCCACATGGATCAGCCCCTGCTTTGAAAATGCATGTCCCGAAGGCACCTTGAGTGCGGTAGCAGCAGCTACCGCCTTCGAGATGTGCCGAATGAACCAAAACGAACTTCTCCGTGCCCTCTGTGCCTTTAAAGCCTCAACACGGAGAACACGGAAGGTCTCAGTGAGCTCTGTGTTTAGTCTTTCGAGGCACAGAGAACGCGAAGAAGAAATCTCCGCAAAACAACAACGTCCCGTGAACAAGTGCTGCAGTGTGGATTTCCCGATTTCGCGGCAATGACTGCGGCTGGTGCTTCCCTTACCGCATCCGTGGCGCAACCCTGGCGATGTAGTCGTCAAATACCTGGCGGTTGTTGTCCGGGCCGACGGTAGTCACGTTAGGCGAAACAAACGCCCGAAACTTCACGCCGCGTTTTTCGAGTTCGGCCGCGATCTCCGCAGTAAGTGCCATGGAAATGGCAATCACCGCCAAGGTTGAGCTGGCGCCCACAGGAATGCCGGCGACATCGACCAGAGAATCCCGCGGCGGACAGCAATTGTCTATCACCACGTCGCCCAGGTCAGCTAATTTTTTGCCGCTCGAGTGCGTGGTCTTCGCGATTCGAGCGTTTTCGAGCGAGGTGACGGCGACCACCTTCAAACCCAGCGATTTGGCATGCAGGGCCACGTCGATGCCTGCCGCGTTCAAGCCGCCGTGCGAATAAATCACCATGGTGTCGATCGGCTCAAACTTGAAATTCGAAAGAAAGGTGGCGACGTAACCTTCGGTCCGTTCCAGCTTCAGCAGTTCGCGGACGCCGCCGGAGCCGAGCACCTGCGTCCACATCAGGCGGGCGTCCATCAAAGGATGGAAACCGGCAAAGCTACCGTAGCGTGGAAACGTATCCATCACCGGGATCACGGAGTGCCCGCTGCCAAACAAGTGAACCAAGCCCCCCTTAGAAATCGAATCCGCGCCCCATTGCGCGGCCGTCCGGATGTTCCCGACTTGGGTCGAACGAATTCGTTCATAAACCTTTTGCGCTTCTGCGAAGTACGTTTCCGCTGACATTATTTTATTTCCTCCATTCTTAGTAACGCATACCGGGCGGCGCCGAGAATCCCGGCCTCTTCTCCCAGGCGAGAGATCACGATGCGAACCTGCCTTCGGGCAAGCGGCTGGCCCCATTGGCGCAAGGTCTTGCGAAGCGGCGCAAGGAGCAGGGCTCCCATGCCGGCTAAACCGCCGCCCAAAACCACCACCTCGGGGTTCAACAGACTCACGATATTGGCCACACCCAATCCCAGATTGGCGCCAACTTCTTCCACGACTCGCCGAGCGGCCTTGTCGCCACGGCGCGCTGCGGCAGCAACGACTTCGGCAGAGATGTCTGGAACTTGGAATCGGGAATTTAGAATTACGCCTCTTCCGCGCTGCGCCAGGGCGCCAATCAGGCTCGTTGGGTCATGCTCCCAAGCCTTCTTGCCCAGCCTGGCCACCGCCGGACCTGCGCCCAAGGCTTCGAGGCAACCCATCCGGCCGTATTCCGGTTTCCACTTTCGGTCAATCACCAACCAGCCCGCCGCCCCGGACACGCCGTGGGCCCCAGGAATCAGTTTCCCTTCCGAAATCAAACCGGCGCCAATGCCGGTTCCGACCGTAAGAAAGACCAAGTTCCGAACCTGCCGCTGCGCGCCCAATCCCAGCCATGCTTCTGCCAACGCTTGCACATTGCGGTCACTTTCAACGCAAACGGGACGCTGCAAGGCATCCTCGAGAAGATGCCGCAAGCGAACCTTTTTCCACCCCGGCAAGTTGGGCGCCCAGACGGTTTCAGCGCTTGGATGAAAGGCCCCCGGCACGCCAACCCCAATGGCCCGAATCCGTGCCCATGGAATCTTAGCCGCGCTCACTGCCGCATGCGCCGCATCGAACAGCGCAGCCAGGTCCTTGCTCACGCCTTGGGCGGGGGTCGCAAACCGCAGGTTGGAAAAAAGTCTTCCCCGCGAATTGACAACGCCGGCAGCGATTTTCGTTCCGCCCAGGTCCAGACCAAGAGCAAATTGGTTAGTCATGGTGCAAGTAGCATAGTCACTCCTGCCTGTGCCTTCTGTGAATTGATCACAGGCCAAAGTGCCTGAGTTGCTTTGGTCACAGGCAGGAGTGCCTGTGCCACCACATCATTTTCGATCAAACCGAACCGCCCAAATTCCACCCGCCGGCAGCCGCGCGTCGAGCACCAGCCCTTCCTCAGACTGGCGGAACGCCACCTTTTCCTGGCTGTTCAAGCTGCGAGCCTCGCGCGCCGCCCATGGCATGCGGACCGCAATTTTCGCCTCGGCGGCACGATCCGAGTGGTTAAAGGCGAAGAGGAATTGTACATCCTTTCCCTCCAGCCGCCGCACCTCGATTTGAGAAGTGTTATCGCCCGAGACGGTGATTTCCGGCGCTATGCCTGCACCGCGAGCAAAGCCCAGCAGCACCTGCTTCGTCGCCTCGTCGTGCTGGCGCTGGTAAGCCATGGCCAGGAACGATCCCACCAGAATCGCCTTCCCTTTCCCATAGCTGTTCTCGACAATGGCCGGTGCGCCATCCCCAAAGCGCGCCAGCACACCCGCGCCGGGCAGTGGTTCCAGTACCTCCTCGAAGGCCGTTGCAACCGCGCGCAGGCCCGGCCTCCAGCCGGGCAGCCCCGCATTCGCCTCCAAGATGACCTCCGGCTTCTCGAGCGGACGGATCACTTTCTCGCGCGCGCCGAAGACCTCAGCCAAGCCCATGCCGGGCACTTCATCGCTCGAGAACCCGCGCTCGTCGTTCCACGCCAAGCGCGCTTCCGCCACCACGCAGCCGCCGTTTCGGACGAAGCGCGCCACTCCCTCGGCGACATTTTTCGAGAGCATTACCGGGAAGGGCAGAAACAGGACTTTATATTGGCTGAGCTTATCGTGCGCCACGTCCATGGGATGAACGAAGTCCACCGGGATTTGCTCTTCGAAGAAGGCGCGGTGCACTCCCTCGAGCGAGTCGCGCGTGGCGTTGCCCAACTTCGAGAGCGAGGACTCCGCCCCACCTACCATGTAGGAAAGCCGATTGAAGAGGACGGCCACCTGCGCGCGCGCGGGGTCGCTCGAGAGCAGGTCGCCCCCGTTTTGCGCGATCTGCTGCGCCGCTTCACCGGCGGCCCGCGCGCGCGGCGTAAGCGTGCCATCCAGGTTGATCAGGCCGTAGCCGTCAGATTCATAGCCGGAACTCATCGGGTACCAAGCGTACACCGCAATCTCCCGCGCGCCGTGCGAGACCACTTTCCACATCCAGAACTCTTCATCATGCGAGTCCACGGGCTCCGCGATGCGCATGCCGGTCACGCCCTGGCCGGCCTGGAGTTCGCCAATCCAGAAGCCTTTGCCCGAGCTGTGCCCTGCCGAGCGCGTGAAGTCGAGACCCGCCGCCAGCATCTGGTAAGACCAGGGATGCACGGACTCGGCATGCTTTGGATAGAGAGAGGTCCCGAAGAAGTCGGCGCTCTCCGACATCTTGAAATCGTCGGGCTCGCCAAAGCCGTCGGTCGGCGAAGTGAAGAGCGCCGGCCCGGCGGCGTGGCTGGTGATGGCGTGTGCGTAGTCCGCGCTGCGGATGGCCTCGACGCGGGTGCGCAGATCGCCTGCCAGCTTGTCGTCGATAAAGGCGCGCCAGTCGAGGTAATCGGTGTAAGAAAGAATTGTCGAAGCGCGGGGCGGCTCGACCTGCTCCCAGCGCTCAAAGCGGCGGTACCAGGCGGCGTCGAGCGCCTCCAGCGTCCCGTATTTTTTCTTCAACCATTCCCGGAAGCGCGCCTGGCTCGAGGGGCAAAAGCAGAATTCGGGATTGGTGAGATAAGGAAACTCGGCCCAGTTGATCACGTGCGGCTCGCTCCAAACGTCCCAGCCGTAAAGCGTCGAGAATTTGTTGGCTTCGCGTGAAAGAGCTTCCAAGAACCTGACAATCTCGCCGCGCACGCCGGCATGATCGATACAATAACCCGGAGCCGCTTGCGAGGTTATTACCGCCCCGCTGCGGTCCACAAACCGGCCCTCGGGATACCTTTCGCCCACCCAGTCAGGAGCGGAATCGAGATAAATCTGCACCACCACGCGCAAACCGCGCTCCTGCGCGAGCCGCATGAGTAGATCAAGGTTCCGGAAATCGAACTGGCCAGGCTTGGGCTCCGCCGTGGCCCAGTCCACCCAACACTTGACGGTGTTGAACCCTACGGCCTTGATCTGGTCCAGATCCTTGCCCCAGCGCTCAGCACTTGTGGCGCCAAGGCGCTCGAGCATAGGCGCTCGCGCCTTTCCGCCGCCGTACCACACCGCCACAGGAAAGAAGGAATCGCCGCCGGCGGGCGGAGCACCCCCTGGCCCACGAGCCACGACAAATTGGGCGACCAGAAGAACGCCGACGGCGGTTCTCAGAAAGGCAGGTAGGGCGGTCCCCTGCCTTTGAGGTCCGCGTCCGTTCCCTAGCGCGTCGAGAGGACCCCCGGTTTTGGGGTCCGCGGCTCTTCCGGGTTCCTGAAGACATGCGAGTTTCATGGCAAACACCTCAAATTTCAAGCCGCCAGTATAACCCCTTGTTGACACACACCCAAACCAGGCTCTAGAATCCACGCCATGCACAAGAAATCACTCGTAACAATGGTGGCTCTGCTGGCTGGCGCTCTTGCGATAGCGGGGGCAGGCCCCCCTACCTCCCAGCAGGTGCTGGCCAATGCCAAAGCGCAAGCTGGCGCACAGCACAGAAAGATCTTCCTGATTTTCGAAGCTTCCTGGTGAGGGTGGTGCAAGCGGCTCGATAGGTTTATCGAGTCTCCCCAGATCCAGCCCATCTTCGCCAAGCATTTCGTGATTGCGCGTCTCGACGTACAGGAGCACGGCGACAAGGCCAGCCTGGACACGCCCGGTGGCGAGGAGCTTGCTTCCCAAATGGGCGCCCTAGGCGCCAGCCTGCCCTTCTTCGCCTTCCTGGACGAACATGGTGAACTGATTGCCAATTCCAATCGGCCCCTTCCAGGTAAATCCGGTGGCGTCAACATCGGTCATCCCGTGGAGCCCGAAGAAGTCGACCATTTCATGTGGATGCTCAAGAAGGCAGTGCCCGCGCTTTCACCGCTGGACGCGAAATCGATTGAGGACTACCTGCGGAATCAGAAACGGTAGCGGGTCGGAATCCGATCTACCCTTTCGCGTCGACGTGCTCGACTGGCACACCACCTCCCCGGATTTCCAAAAGGTAATCGAGAAAGGGTACGAGGTTATTCAGCGCGGGGAGATGATGTGATCGTCGACAGAGTGGCGCACATCTCCATTGACTAAGGCCCTCGGCAGGTATATACAGGCCCTATGTTTCGCCATCCTTTCCGTACCTGCCTGACAATACTTCTGTTTACGATGGCGGCGGGGTGCACTTCCTTTGCCGCGAAGCCCGAAACCTGGCTTCAAGTCCGCAGTCCCGACTTCATCGTTCTCACCAACGCTAATGAGAAGGAAGGCCGCCGGGTCGCCTTTCAATTCGAAATGATCCGCGCCGTCTTCCGCCAGCTTTTCAACGTTCAGGCTTCATCGAAGGATCCGCCCGTAATCATCATTGCAGTCAAAGACGAGAATGCTCTGAAGCTACTCCTACCCGAGTACTGGGCCAAGAAGGGGTCAATGCACCCGGCCGGCTTCTACCTGGGGGGGCCGGAAAAAAACTACGTAGCGCTGCGGCTTGACGTCAGCATGAAACGGGAGGCCGAGGAGCCGTTCGAGCCTATCTACCACGAGTACGTCCATTTCCTCACCCGGCGCATGATGGCGCAACTACCGCTGTGGATGGTGGAGGGATTGGCGGAATTCTACGGCAATACTCGCATTGAGACTGACAGAGTGTATGTGGGCGCGCCCAGCGCTTCGAACCTCCGCGTCTTGCGCGAGACCCCGCCACTTCCGCTCAGCACCCTCTTTGCCGTGAATGCTTCTTCCCCGTATTACCACGAGGAGAACAAGGCTTCCATCTTTTATGCCGAGTCCTGGGCGCTGACGCATTACCTGATTACGCGCGACTGGCGTGAGGAAACTCATCACGTCAGTGAATTCATGAAACTGTTAGGCCAGAGCGTTGAGCCCGAGGAAGCGGCGCGGCGTACCTTCGGCGACCCCGCTCGGCTCCAGAACGAACTGATCCAGTACATTGACAGGTTCAGTTTTACAGCCGCGCGCCTCCCCGTTCCCTCGAAGGTCGACCCGAAGGAATTCCAGGCGGAGCCCGCCTCGGATGCTGAGTCACTCACCCTGCGCGCTGACTTCATGGCCCACGACCGTCGTTTCCAGCAGGCGCAGGCGATGCTCGAGGAGGCGCTCAAACTTGATCCGAAATTGGCTGCGGCGTACGAGAGCATGGGGTTTATTTACAGCCAGCAGGGCAAAATGGAGGAGGCCGCGAAATGGTACTCCCAAGCCGTGGCGCTTAATTCCCAAAGTTACCTCGCCAACTACTATTACGCCGTAAGCCTGTTCAAGGGCAAACCAGACGACGCCTCGGCCGCCAAGGCGGAATCCAGCCTGCGCGCCGCCATCAAGATCGCGCCGGACTTTGCCCCAGCCTACGTCGCGCTAGCCTCTCTGCTGGCGTCGCGCCACGAAAAACTCGAGGAGGCGCACCTGCTGTGTGTTGCCGCCGTCACTCTCGAGCCGGGCAACGTCAGCTACCGCCTCAATGCGGCGCAGGTGCTCGAGGTCATGGGCCGCGCCGATGATGCCGTGCGAGTGGCCAAGCTCGCCGTCTCCCTGGCCAAAACGCCCCAGGAGCAGTCCGAAACCTCCGCCGCCCTCTCGAATGCCGAGCAATTCCAGGAGTATCAAAACAAACTCGAGGCTTTTAGGAAGTCGCAAGCGGAAGCCGGCGCAGTCGAGGCATGCCAAACCAGCCCAGCCGAGCGGCGAGATCTGGTGAATCAGGAGGGCGTCGGTTCAGGCGAAACTTCTACGGGGGCGGCAAAGCCGCCTCGCCGGGATGAGGCGGCGCCTGCTTCTACGGAACCGCCAACACTGCGTCACCGTGACGAGGAGCTTCCTGGCGGCAAACCCTCGCCCGATCCCTCGTTGGGGGGCAAGGCTGCGCGCCCGGAGTTGCTCGAAACCCGCAAGGCGGCCGACGGCCTCGTCGAAGACGCAAAGTGCTCCGGCAGGTCGACACTCGAAATCACGCTACATACCAGGGCGGGCGTGATGCAACTCTATAGCGACAATTACTTTGAGATTTCTTTCAGCGCACTTAACTTCACGCCCCACGGCGTTCTCAATCCCTGTACGGATATCAAGGGCTGGCACGCCCGCATCGCTTACCATCCTGCCAAAGACCAGCCGTCGGAGGGAGAGATAATGGCCGTGGGGCTGACGAAAGACTGACGCATTTCGGCGCCTGAATCGCGAATAACCAGAGCCTTCTCGACAGCCCGCCCACCCGCTCCACCCGCTGTCATTCCGAGCGCAGCACTGTCATCCTGAGCGCAGCGAAGAATCCCGCTCTGGCCCTTCCACTGTCATTCTGGGCGGAGCGAAGAATCTCGCTCTGGACTTTCCCCCCTCCGTCGAGCCCGATCAGGCGATGCGCAGCGAACGTGAGATTAGCTCCGCGCCGGAACAGGTTTCGCCAGGGCCACATCCTCGAGCACCACCCGACGAAACACTTCGGCGTCGCCAAAGCGTTTGCGTGCCTCCAGGATTTCGATGCCCGCCATTAGGTGAGCGTCACGGCTCCCCAGACGTTGGTCTCGAACATGCGTTTCACCACCTCCAGGTCGACTGAATCAAAAGGCAGTTGGGGAAAGGACGAAGTAGTCGCGTCGGAATTGTCGGGCCCACACCGACGGAGTGTCGGAGCTTCCGACACTTCCTCCTCAGAGGCCGACCGTCTATTACCGCTGCGAAGATATTCTGATCGACGGAGACTCCCCTTTGGTGGCTGTTGTTATCATCGCGTGGTACAATGCGCGCTATTGGGGGAGGCAACTTGACTGTAGTCGAGCTTCTGGCCAAGGCGCAGCGGAGCCAAGCAGTCCGAGTGAGCCCTGTGTGCTCGCTTACGTTGGTGCTCGCGATTGCCCTGATGGGTGCGGACGCAAGCCCGGCTCAACCCCGAACCATATCGGGCACGGTCGGGAGCTCCTCTGGGCAAGCCCTCTCGGGCGCGCGAATCACTCTCGCGAGTTACGGCGATTCCCACGCCACGGTGACAACGGTCTCCTCTGCAACGGGCAGTTACATTTTTGAGCAGCTAGAAGCTCGGAAATACGTCCTAACCGCGGAGCTAGCGGGTTTCGAGCCGAGCACGCCTGAGGCTGTTGATCTGACGTCTCAAGAGAAAGTGCTTGTGGACCTCCGGCTAATCCCATTGGGCGCTCGGCAGGCGAACCTCTCCTCGCAGCTCGGCCCCTCGGAGCAGAACCGCGGTCCCGCCGAATATTACGAAGGATCTTCACTGACACCCGCTGATATCGCGAGATCGATCGATTTGGGTGGCTACTCGGCGGCGGCCAGCGCCGACTCATCCCGCCACTTGCTCCAGGGCGCCGCGCAGCTCAGGAGCGATCTGGGTTCTGAGGCAAGGGGAAGAGCCCACGCGCCATCCCCCCAAGAGAGTCAGGACCTTGCCGCGCGCCAGCAGGACCTCAAGAAGGCAGTCGAGGCGAACCCCGAGAGTTTCGGGGCAAACCACGAGCTGGGCGAGTTCTATGTTCAGTACGATGAGTCAAGCCGCGCTATCCCTTACCTCGAAAGAGCCTATCATCTCAATCCTTCTCATTACGCGAATGCATATGACCTGGCACTGGCATATTTGGAAGCACGACAATTTTCAGCAGCCCGCCAACAACTCCGGGCAATGACGGAGCGGAGAGATACGGCGGAACTCCACAAGTTGCTGGCCGAGGTCGAGGAAAGGTCGGGCAATTTCCCGGCGGCAGGTAACGAATATCGGCGCGCCGCTCAGATGGACCCGAGTGAGCAAAACCTGTTCGATTGGGGATGCGCGCTTCTGTTGCACCAAAGCGTTGAGCCGTCCATAGACGCTTTCAAGGGTGGGATTGGCCACTATCCCCGTTCAGCCAAATTGTGGATCGGCCTCGGCATTGCCTTATATTCCCGCGGCCGATATGACGACGCTATTGCGGCCCTTTTACGGGCTGCTGACCTGAATCCGTCCGACCCGCGTCCTTATCTCTTCCTAGGGAAAGCCTATAACATTTCAAAGAAGGAAGCCGACACAGTTGCCGACCGCCTAAAGCGCTTCGCGGATCTTGAGCCTGACAATGCCCAGGCAATTTACTATTACGCGGTCAGCCTGTGGAAGGGAAAGCGCGAGGACGACCTTCAGGCAGGCCCGGGCCAGGTCGAGGCGTTGCTGAAGAGATCGGCTTCTCTGGATCCTGCCTTTCCTGATGCGCACCTTCAGCTTGGGAACCTTTATGCGGGTCAGCACAAATACGCGGAGGCCATTGCGCAATACCGGCAGGCTATCCAGCTTGACCCTGACTTGGCCGACGCCCACTATCGCCTCGGTCAAGCTTATCTTCGCTCGGGCCAGAAGGAACCGGCGCAACAGGAGTATGAGATCTACGAGCGCTTACGCAAAGCGCAGGCCGCAGATGACGAAAAGTACAGCGGAGAGGTGCTGCGGTCAGTCCAAACGCCTAGGTAAGACTCACCTTCCTTGCCTTAGCTGAATCCCCTGGGATGAGCTACTGCGTCAATTGCTCGAGTGCTTGGCGCGCCAGGGAATGGTCCGGGACTCGCGCCAGCAGTTGCTGGAGGATCTCCCGCGCCAGCTCTCGCTTGCCCGTGGCAATGTAGAGACGGGCGAGGTTCAGGTAGGGTTGGTCGAAGTCGGGTGATACTCGAATGCACCCTTGAAATGCTTTAATTGCATCTTCCAAACGCTGGGTCCGCCAATAGACTATCCCCACGTTATTGAGAGCCTCAGGGTAATCTGGGCGCAAATCCAGGGCGGCTTGGAAGTACTGCCGAGCTCGTTCGGTATCGCCTTTTTGCGCAAAAAGCAACCCAATTTCGTAGTCCGCTTTTGGATCCTCCGGGTCAGCGCGAAGGGCCTGCTGGAGCGGCCCCTGCGCCTCCTCGAACTTTCCTTGCAGCCGATATAGGGTTCCAAGGTTCATCAGCGCGCCGGCGTAGTTGGGATCTTGCCGAATCGCTTCCTGGAAATAGCGTTGGGCTTCCTGCGGCTGGCCCTTCTGAACGGCAATTATTCCCAAGTTATTCACAGCCTCGGGGTAGATGGGGCGCAGTTGACAAGCTCGCTCCAGCGGCTCGCGAGCTTCGGCGAGCATTGCCTTCTTTAGATACAACGTTCCAAGGTTGAATTGGGCCTCGGCATCGTTAGGGTTATCGCGCACAGCGAGCTGGAATAGCTTCAGAGCTTGGTCCGGGTAACCTCTCTGGTAGAACGCGGTGCCATAAGCCAGGTTGTCGCGACGAAATCCTCCCCCGAAAGAAACGCCCTGAAATGGCAGTCCCATGCGCACTCGCTCTTCCCGGGAGTTTGGGATGCGGTGCAAGTCGTCCGAGACATGGCCAGGGGTGAGGGCTCCCTGGTAGACTTTGACAATTTGTTTTTTCCCGTCGATCAGGAAAGAAGTCGGAATGCCCAAGTCCCTCCGCCGGCTGAACATATAGCGATAGAGAACATTGTAGATACCTGCCATGTCTAGCGAGGCGAGCACCGTGATGAAGGAGAGCTGTTTTTCCCGGACGAACGCCCGAACCTTGTCCGCCGCCACTGGCTCGTCAACGTTCACCGCGATTAGGCGAAGGCCCTCGTCCGCCCACTTGGCCTGCAGCCGCGCGAGGCTCTCCAGGACCTTTAGGCTAGCAGGACTTTCTAAAGCCCAGAAAGTCAACAGGACTCTACGCCCTTGGAACTCCGCAAGCGTGTGTTTGCGACCCACGAGATCCGGCAACTCGAAGTCCGGAGCGTCCACCGGATCGAGCAACCAAGTCTCGCACGCAGTGGGCAGAGGCGAGCTCGGCTGGGGCCGAGGACGAAGAAGAGATCGCCCCGGCAGGGCCCGAAACGGTTCGCTGCGGAATTGCTCGGAACCCTCCTCAATTTCGATCCGGTGATTCACTGGCAGGCCTCGAAATTCCTGCACGAGCCCACTCGGCCAGCGAATGCGCGCATGAACGGGAGCACCGCCTTTTCCCAGTCCAAAAAAGATCTCCTTCGAATGTTGTGAGCAGTATCCTGTGCCCGCTTCAAGAAGCCTTGTCTGAGTTCCTTGTTCGGTCTCCAACATAATGATCGCCCCGATTGCATCCCGGTTGCTCTTCGTGCCGCGCAGACGAAAGGCGACGGAGTCCCCGAGGCCCGGCATATCACAACGCAGAAGCCGAAGCTGCGGACCTGTGCGGTTGCTCAGGAACGCTTCAATCCGCCCGTCGTGGTCGTAGTCGGCAAGGGCAAACGCCCGGCTGTCGTCGGGAAAATCCAGCCCCAGTGCTCCCGCGCAGGTGGTAAACGTCCCATCGTGGTTATTCAGGTAAGCGACGTTTCTGTTGTAACCTCCCCAAGTGCCGTCCGAGCGGATCAACTCGTTGATCGCGTCCCAACCTCTCTGGTAGCCGCGTGACGGAGGCTCAGGAGGATACGACGGCGCCACAGCTTGCCGCCAGAAGAAGCCCTGCAACTCGTGCGCACGGGGGCCGGAGATCAGGCCGTTGGCGACGTACAGGTCCGGGTAACCATCATGGTCGAAATCCCAGGCATGATTCGACCAGGACCAGCCGCTCTGCTCTATACCAGACGATGCGCTGCGATCCTCGAAGCTTCCGTTGCGGAGGTTCCGGTATAGCGAATTGCCCTTGGCAAAGCGGCGATAGGTCGCGAGGATGTCGGGCGGCATTTGCTTGGAAAAGGCCTCCTGCGTGGTGAGACGCAGGCCTGGCGCCTCCCACATGTTCGAGACATAGAGATCGGGCCAGCCGTCATTGTCGTAGTCGAACCAGCAAGCGCTCATCCCGGGTCCAATGTCTGTGACTCCGGCGCTCTCGGCAACATCCGTAAAAGTCCCGTTGCCGTTGTTGTGGTATAAATTCTTCCGCCCGAAATCATTCACGACGTAAAGGTCGGGCCAGCCGTCGTTATCGTAGTCGGCCCAGTGACAATCAAAACTGTAGCGGTTGTTGTTCTGGTCGAGACCAGTCCGAGCCGTTACGTCAGTGAAACTCTGATCGCGGTTATTGCGAAAGAGGAAATTGGGCGGCCCGTTCTGAGCATCGTAGTAAGGCATCGGGTAACGATTTCGGTTGAGCCCTTGATAGTAGCTGTAAAGGCAGAAGTAGACATCGAGCCATCCATCGCGGTCGTAGTCTCCGAAGGAAGCGCCTGTAAACGTGCCTTGAGGCTCTTCCGCGAAGTGGAAGGCATTAGGTTTCAGCCGGAAGCTTCCGTTCCGTTGGTTGAGAAAGAGCAGCGGCCCCGTTCCTCGCACCACGAGCAGGTCCTGATAACCATCGTTGTCAACATCAGCAAACAAGGCGCAAGGTGTGTCATCGAGCACGCCGACCCCCGCCGCTTCCGTGATGTCCTCGAATGTCCCATCGCCGCGATTGCGGTAGAGACGGTTGGGGAGCCCGGACGGCTGGCACAAGTAGAGATCGTCGAACCCGTCGTTGTCGATGTCCCCGCAGGCGATACCGGCATTTCCGTAAATGTCGACGCCCGAGGCGCCGTCGAGGACGGTTCGCCAGTAGTCGGTTCCGAGCAGAAGCTGCTCTCGGTAGGACGCGTTGCTTTCGAAGGCTGGCGCGGTGATGTCCACAAACACCGCACTCGAAGCGCGGCAGCGCTGTTCTCCGAGCGCTTGCCATTTCCGCACCCGCCACTCCCCACCGGGCCTCTGTTCCCACTCGATCTCCCACTCCCCGAGCCGCTCTTCGCGGTGGAAATCTGATCCGGTCAAAACGAAGTCGTAACAGACTCGCGTCCGGACCAGGTGGGGCGACGAAGGAATCACATTGAGCGACGGTAACTTGAATTCTGCCGTCAGAAATTGTCCTGATGACCCAGCCAGCTTGTGGAGTTGCGAGACGAATGAGTCGCGATGGAGGTTTTGATCACTCGGAAAAACAACTCGAGAGACTTCGAGGGGCGCGCCCGCACGGATCGTCTTGACCTCAGAGGCTACCAGGGGAGAAGCAATCAGTTCTGGCAAAAGGGAAGCTTCGAGTGGCTCAAAACTCGAAGGAGCTTGGCGTAAAGCCTCCCCCCAGCGGGCAAGAATGGCTTCAATATCTTCCGCGTACTTCTCTGTGGGGAAGACGTCCAGTTCCGGCCGAACTTTACGTATCACTTCATCGAGCGGCGCTCCCTGCGGGTAATGAGCTGTCAGGCGGTAGTCCTCCGGGGTGGGAGGCGTACGCTGCAGTTGGGGCTCCGGGCTGCGGCGAACGGCAAGCGGCGCCGCCGTGTAACTTGCAGGGAGCCAGAGGGCGGAGGCGCCGCCGCACCATTTCAGGAAATCGCGGCGCGAGGCCATCCGGTACTGGCGCGACCTTCGGTCATTGCCCAGAGCAGGGTGCTCCTGGATCAGTCTTTTCATAAAACGAGTCGTTGCTGGTCCGCGTGCTCGACCGTCAGATCACTTACCATCCCCTCCCTTCGGGATTTCAACTCGTACGCTATCCCCTGCCCCTACCGTGACTCTCACCCAGGAAGTCACTCGGCCAAGCGGCTCCTTCCCGGTCTGGGCCTTCATGGGTTCACCGTTAACCAGCAGGGTGTCAAACGATCCGGCGAACGTCGCTTGCCATATCAATGATGGTCCCTTCTGATTCGTGAGTATGGTCTTCCGTCCCGCTTCGTGCCGAACCGAGACTTCATTGGCTCGGATCGGCAGGTTACGGAGTTCGGCCCAAGCGATGTTCCCAAGCCCGGGGAGGGTCTTGACCACTCGATCCACGAAGTTCCCTTCCTCCGAGGCCCTCGACGGCATGCCCATCACCGTGACCCCCATCGTCCCGGTCACAATGGCCCCGATCACCGAATACGAAACCTCGGGATATTCCTGCCGCTCCCGGTTCGGACGTGCCAGGTCCATCATTTGCGCGTAGGCCACCTCAGGCACTCCATAGCGGTACAGGACTTCGGCATAATGGGCCTGCCCTTCCACCTGGCTGGAGGGGCTCTTCTGTATGCTTTCGCCAAGCTCGTTCAGCACGCTCCGCGCCTTGGGCCCGTCCTCTGCCGCGTCGCGGTAAAGCAGGATGAATCCGCCATTGCCGATCAGCTTATGATCTTGATTCAGGAAACCATAGAAGTGCTGTCCCGCCTCGTTCCACCAGGTATTGTTGATGAGGGTCTTTACCAAGCGAGCCTTCTCCAGAAAGGTTCGCGCCGTTTCCTCATTTCCCCGGAGCTCCTGGATGTGACCGTATGCAAGGTACGCCGCGTACTGAGTAGCCAGCAGATCGATGCCTAACACGAACTCCTCCCGGCTCTCCTCATAGCTCGGATCACCGCGGAAAAAATGAAACTTCTTTTCGGAGTCGAAATCCCCCCGGACGTTCATCACCCGCTTTCGCTTCATGACCCGGTCAAGACCCAAGTCCCAGCGCTCAACATAATCGGACACGGTGCGATCATAGAAATTCAGCAAAGCCGGATCGTTGAGGTAGGTCATGTCGCCAGTCCAAAGGTACATCCTATAGCAGCAATCGAGCACGTCGAAGTTGGCCGGAAGGTTGTACCAGAACTCGGCATCGTTCTTGTAATCGACGGGCGCCGGTCGGTTGTAACGGTCGATTTCCCAGAAGCTGCACCAGTCCCTGGACTCGGAGATATTCTCAGCGAACCGCTTCAGCATATTGAGGTTATGCCGCGCCAAGCCCAAGGCATGTGCACCCATAGCTTGGTGGGAAACGTCGCGCATGCAGAAAGCTTCACGCCCTGGAAGCGCGGCTTCGCACCAAGGGCCGACCGGGTCGCCGTCGAAGGCGTAGGCCAAGGCCTGTTGCTTTGCCCAACTGAATCCCTCGACCAGGCGGGGGTCGGAGGATTCGAGTACCAACTTGGACTCGAACTTTCCCCCCGTAGACTGTGCCAGACCCGTCGCGGCCACCACGCCCGCCACAAAACACATCAACGTTTTTCGCATCAACATAGTCAGCCCCTCCATCAAGAAACTCGGGATTCAGCTTCGTCAGCGAAAGGAAGTTCCGAGCAACTTGAACTATATCTGCTTCCCCCCTTGGACGTTTGTATTAATGGGAACGCGAACCTCCGTCCCATTATATTTTCTGGCGCGGACATCTTCACGAGGCCGCAGGCCGTTTTTCCAAGTGAACTCTACCGGCCTCGTCGCGGCTGAGCACCAAGTCAAACGACTGGCCGCGCAATTTGAGGCCCTTGATGGTGACGCTCTTCCAGGCGAGCGGAAGGACCGGCGCGTAAACGGGCGTCAAGCCCTGATCGGTAAGGCGCAGGCCGGTGAAGCCGTAGAGGAAGTTCTCCAAAAAGCCGGCGGAGGTACAGAGAATGTAGAGGTGATTGTTTCTTGCGGTCTCGCTCCTCACGTTGAAGGGGGGTTTCAGGAATCCCCCATTGCTGAATTTCAGCCACTTGTACGACTCCGCCTCATCCCCAAGTTCCGCCGCCTCGATACCGACCATGACGGTCATCATATCGTTGATATCGCTGGCGCTGGGAGTAAGTTCACTTAAGGATTTAACCTCGAAGTTAAGATCGTTGCGCCGAACTTCAGGGCTCATGGCAAGATCGAGGGGCGGGTACGATAGCCAGGAAATGGAGCTACCCATCCAGGTTTTCTTGGTGTTGGGAACTGCCTCATCGAAATCCAGGTGACGCTGCTCTTTCTCCGAAAAGGGAATATACATCTTCTGCGCGATCTCTGCCCACTGCGGATCCGGGGCTTGCCCGACTATACCCGCCGCCGTCACCGCGGCCCGCAGCGCTTTTTGGGCCACGGCATTGGTAAACGCGTCGTTGGGGACATCGTTGTAAGCCTCGTCAGGCGAACACACGTGCAGGATTTCGTAGCGGTCTCTTTCGCGGTTGTAAGTGGCGCGGCTGGCCAGGAACTCCGCCGTCTCACGCATCACCCGGTAGCCGTAATCGCGCAACCAGGCCGCATCGCCGGTGGCCAAATAATACTCCCACTGGCCGATGGCGATATCCGCGTCAACGTGCATCTCCCGTGCGCCGAAGGGAACGAAATCGTGGTCCGTAGACTCGACGCCCTTCTGCGGGTCGGACTCCCACGGGTACATGGCTCCCCGGTAGCCGTACGCCCGGGCGCGGGCTTCCGCGCCGGGCAACGTCCGGTAGCGGAACATCGCCAGTGACTTGGCCCTTTCCGGTTGCAGCAGGAGCAGAGCGGGCAAATCCCAGGAGTCCTCATCCCAAAAAACGTGAGCCCAGTAATTGGGGCTAAAACCGCAAGCGCCCATCCCCCACGCAGTACCTACGGTTGAATTCTCCAGCAGGCTGAAGAGGTCAGAGTGAATCACCCGCTGCACCTCGGGATCGCCTTCCACCAGGATGTCGGATTTCCAAAGCCCGTGCCACGCCGACTGGTGTTTGGCGAGCAGCGAATCAAAGCCTTCCCGGCGTGCCTCTTCCGCCCAGTTGATCACCGCGCTTTTCAATCCTCCCCAACCTTCCCGCGAGGCGGCCACATATTTGGTGAAGGTATACGTCCGGCCACGCTCGACCGGTAAGGCGATCTCCAAGGATACAAGATGAGGGGATTCCTGAAGCTTGGCCCCCCTCAGGGCGACGCCGGGGGGCAGCGCGATGGCCGCCGCCTCAGCAATTTGTGGGCCGCCGACGGCACGGCCAGTAATCCACATAAGCCGCTGAGCTTCGCTTCCCCCGAACGCTTGGATCTCGACGTAGCCGGGGTACCATTCCCCCGCCCGTTCGGGCGCCGTGGGATCGGTGGCTCGGACACTCTCGCCGACTTCGGCAATGGCTTTTTCCAGATCCGCGCGTGGGACCCGGGCCAGAGGAAAGCGGTGGGCAGGCGCCGCGTGGGGCCGCAAGGTGAACCGCAGACGCACGGTCCCAGCAAAATCGGGCGTCAGGCTCAAGCTCGTCAAGCCCACGTGTGTCGCGTCTTCGCTCACGAAGGTGGTCACCACAACACGAGTCGAATGACTGCCGCTCACAAAGACGTACTGCGTGCTGAAGACGCCGTCGTACATGTCCAGGGTCTGGCGATAATTCCGCAAGCTGCTAGCGGTGACAGGCGCGGCATTCAGCCAAGCCGCGCCGTCGAAATAATCCATCTCCGCCCAACTGGGGAGCGCCGCGGGACGCGGTACGTCGCCCGGCGTGTAGTCCATCACGCCCACCATGAAACTCAACGTCGCGTCAGTGCCGCGCAATGAAGTGCTGGTGGTGAAGTAGCCGTTGGCGAGGTAGGCGGGGAAGTAGAGGCTGAAATCTTTCTCAGTCGCCGTTAGCTCGAAGCTGGGCCCGGCGCCGGCCAGAGTGCTTGAAAGGAGGAAAAGAAGAAACAACGAAATGAAAAGCTGCGTTCTCGTATATGTTAGAGGAGCTTGTTTCATAGCCAGTCTCCGGTACAGACCAATCAAGAGTGCCGAGTTCCTACGGCGCCTGCCTGGGGCGTAGCCTGGGAGAACTGCTCACGACTCCCCATCGTACGTCTTGGCATTTGGCGGAAGCACCATGGGCGACGCCTCCCCCGGCACAGGATCGGCCGGGCACGTGCACTGGAAGTTCGCGGGTGGTCCGCACTACCTCGAATTCCGCCCAAAAGTTAACAGCCGGGGGCGTACCTGTCAAGCGCAATCAGGCGCAAATAGGCTACGCTTTTATCAAGTGCCCACGCCAAATCCGCAGCGCTGGGTGCATCATGCGGTCCCCTCTCATAATCGGTGCTGATCTGCCGCACAACGATGAATGGAACCATTACTCTGATGACACTCAACCTAGGTGGCGGTAGTGGGTTAGTTTGATATTTGTAGCGGCGGTCTCTGACCGCCGGTCTTGAATTCTCAAGGACTCCCGGCACTCGGAGAGCGCCGCTACAGCAAACTGTCCCACTACCTGGGTGGCAGGGGCATTGCTATCACTCTCCCAGCGATGGTATAAGAGCAGGTCACTACCTTTGCTTTTTTGTGTTAGTCGGAGTAATGCATGAGACGACGTCACTTTGTGAAAGCCGGGCTTCGAGGCCTCGCGGCCGGTGCGCTCACGTGTCTACAATGGAAAACGCGGCTCAGGGCACAGGGCGCGGCCACGGCCGGCTCGCTCGGTCCAGCCGGTGACGAGAAGACGCAAATAGCGGCCGCACAATTGGGCTTCGGCAATTTGCTTTACGAGTACGATGGGTTGAAGTGGCTATACATCGGTTGGGAGAATGACCATCCCAAGTCCTGGACGTTCATGGGCGGCGGGCTCGCCCCTGGCCAGCAACCAGTCATCCAGTACAGCGTGACCATCGGCGATCAGACGTACTGCCCAGATGAGCTAGCTCCCGATCGCAAGGCGAATATCAAGTGGTACCTGCGGGAGGGTTATCTACCGTGCCCTGTTTCGCAATGGGAGGCCGGGCGTGTTAAGGTGGAAATCCAGCATTTTGCGAATCGGATTCTCGACGATAGTGTAACCGCTGTCTACTCGCGCGTCTGCTTGACCAATACCTCCTCTTCCCACCAAAAGGTACGGCTCAACATAAACGCCAGCCCAATTGTCGAAGTGCCGCTCTCCGCCGACCCGACGGGAGGCACCCCGCTCTCACAGTTCTATGACATTCCGCTCGATGCCGGGGATTCAGCCAACCGGGACTTCGTCACCGTCGCCAGCGGCGACATGGCAAATCTGCTGAAAGTCAACAAGGTGGCGAACCCCGGCTTCGAGGCAGATTCGCAGCCCACCAACACGCCCACGGGGTGGAACACCACAGGCGACACGGATGCGAGCCGCACAGTGGGATTGAACACCACCGGCTACCCGGGCGGCGGCGACCTGGAGGCGCAGGTACAGCAGTACATGCGGGTGCAAGTGCAGCATTTGGGCCGATTTCAGCTCATCCATTACCGGGCGAAGAATTACAAGGTTTACACGTTCCAGACCCTTGCCGGACTTCCGGCTGGAGCTTATGAACTACGCGCCTGGGTACGGTCCACTGGCGTTCAGAGCGCCTCCCGCATGGTCGCCAAGCAGTACGGAGGCCCGGATTTGTCTGTCGGTTTTGCTGGCGAACAATACCATATGTTGATCATCCCCAACATCAATGTCACCAGCGGGAAGTGCGAGATCGGGTTCCTCTCGGAGGGGGGTGCGAACACGCTTGCGGCGGTGGATGACGTGGCCTTCTACGAGTCGACGGAGTATGGGGCGCGAGTGGCGGAAGCGTTAAAATCTGCCGGCGACTTTGACGGCAACTACTCCCGTATGGCGGAGCATTACAATAGACGGATCACAGCACTCGCCCATCCGGTGACTTTGCCTGTTCCGGGGCTGGCCGATATGTATAAGTCCATTCAGGTCATGATTTGGGAATCCATGGTGAAGTCCGGAGACGATTATGAGATCCGGGCAGGAGCCAAAACTCCCACTCCCTGGGTGTACAGTTATGACCGGACGTTTGCCCACGATGTTCCCAACTACGCGGATGAATTTATGCGCGAAGGTGATTACGAGGTCGCCAAGAACATCCTGAAGAGCAGTTACTACAAGGCTTTGAACGCCACTCGTTGGGATGTTAATTATTTGGATACGATCGGCAAGTATATGCTTCCCTATGCTGAGTACATGCGGGCCACAGGTGATTTGGCCTATTTCACCCTGGCGATACGCGAGGAGCTGAAAACCGCGGCCCGCAACATTAACAAGTGCCGGGTTTTTGACGATCCGTCCCATTACGGACTGATGAAGAAATCGCAAGACTTCGAGAACTGGGAGAACGATTACTTGCTGTGTGACAACTGGGGCGCCCTGCACGGTCTCCAGGCCTACAAATACCTGTGCGATAAATGGGGCGACGAGGCGGAATCGCAATGGGCGGCAAACGAAATAAAGGACCTGAACGATTGCGTCAATAAGGCTCTTGAGCAGACCTGTGCCCGTAGGAAAACGGACTACTATTTGGGTGCCTTTGACGATTCGACGCTCAGGAGTTACTCCGACAGCTTCTATTCTTGGGTGCCGTACTCCGGCGCCTTGAGCACCTTCCCCTGGGGGGCGTACCTGAAGGGGTTCGAGTTGGAAGGTGCCTGGAAGGACAAGTTCGATGCTTCCATCCGCTATGCACTCGAGGAGAAAGATAAGAGGGGGATTCCGGCGGGAAGCTGGGGCGCATGGTGGGGCCAGATCACCTACGGGAGTACCTACAACGCCAGCGCGGGAGTTCAATGCTTGTTTTCCGAGGAGTACCGGACGGAGATCATTGAAAATCTCGAGTTCCTGCTCAACAACCAATGCGCTCCTTTTCAGTGGTCGGAAGCCTTCGAAAACAAGGGCAAGGGTCAGTGGGTAGGAATGTACACACCACAGGTCAGTTATGGGAATTACGAGAGTTGGGGGACGAACTTCAGTAAGCAAGCACTGTTGCAGGCGTGTGTTTCCGTGAAGACGGACGGGACAGTGATCGTCGGGCGCGGTATCCCGAACCACTGGCTCAAACCCGGCAATGTGATCGAGTGGGCTAACGTGAACGTGAACGACAATCGGAAGATCAACTTCAAGATCACTAGCGAAAGAAATACGGTGACACTTCAAATTTGGGGGGATACTCCGAATGGCAGTGTGCGCTTCAACCTTCCCATCTTCAAGGACAACATCGCCTCCGCCACCGCCGGGATCGTCGATCGAGTGAGGGGCGTGCTGACACTGGCCCCGTTCACCCACTCCGCGACCGTCACGCTGCGCAATCCGATCTCCCACCGCTACGAACGCGCGAATTGATTCCCCCGGATGGCCGGCGTGATCGGCGATCGCTCGGGGAGGCCGTCTTAACGATCCCACAGTTGGACGAATCACTTGCGTGCCCCGTCATCTTCGCCCCAGCGGATTCGCTCTACCGGCTCGGCGCGACCGCGCTCGAGAATTTCGGCGTGCAGGCGGACCCGACCACCCAGCAGTTGAAAACGATCGCCGCGGTCATCGGTGGTTTTCTCGCGTCCGCTTCCCGGCGTGGCTGAGGTCGGCCACTGACGGAAGAGCAATTGGCGCAATTCCGCCGCACTCCCAAAGTGCTGGTGGCCGCTCGCCTCGACCGCGACATTTACGACTGGCTCAGGAAATATGGAGAGGGCTATTCCACCCGCATCAATCATATCCTGCGCGCCGTTATGTCCAGGGTGCGGTAGCAGGTAGCGCGGACCGCCGACTTTGCGGTCCGCGTCTTTTCCGTAGCTATTGTCGCCACCGTGCCGTGTCCTATCGCGGTGTTGAAACTCCAGCGTCCTTTTCCTTCCGATCGATATTTCTTTGTCGTCGTGTGCCTCGGGAATCATTACCAGAAGAGACGCGGACCGCGAAACCGGCGATCTTCCTGGCCTGCAGCGGGACAACTTGACCTGTCGGCGCGTCGTGTTATACATTCTATATTACGATGCGCTTCGAATGGGATGCACGGAAGAATCGAATCAACCTGACGAAGCACAGCGGCTTGGACTTTGAGACCGCGGCGCGCGTGTTTAACGACCCGGAAATAATTCTGGTGGAGGACCGCGTCGTGGAGGGCGAACAGCGATGGCATGTGATCGGAGCCGTCTCAGAGGCTCTCCTCTTAGTCGTGCATACGTATCACGAGGACAAGGACAATGGCGAAGAAATTATACGCATCATCTCGGCGAGGGAAGCGAATCAGCGTGAGCGCCGAATCTATATTCAGCAGGCCGCTGAATAAGCGGCAAAGGACAGTGTTGAGCCGGATCGCGAAGCGTCAGGTTGCTGGGGACGATTCCGCGCTGGACTATTCTGATATTCCTCCGCTGACGGACGAGCAATTGGCGCAATTCCGCCGCACTCCCAAAGTGCTGGTGGCGGCTCGCCTGGATCGCGACATCTACGACTGGCTCAGGAAATATGGAGAGGGCTATTCCACCCGCATCAATCACATCCTGCGCGCCGTTATGTCCAGGGTGCCACCCAAGACTGCAAGCCGACGGTTAGGAAACCACTGATCGTTGGCGCTTAACCTTCTGCACAGATGATGTGGGGCGACCGTGGATGAACCAGTGGTAAAGAAGCTCTACAATTTGCGCGCGCATCCTCTCGCTTCCCGCGCGCTCCCTGGCTAATTCTTCAAAATGGGCCCTGGCGCGGGTGAGGCGGTCTTGGAGGCGCGGGCTGGCGCAGGGCGAGCGCAGTCCTGAAATTCTGGTGCGATTCGAGGACGTGAATCGTAGCGCGTCCTTTGCCTTCCTCCACGGCTTGTAAAATCGAAACCTCGACCGGATCCCTTGCTGTTCCCTGAGAAAGAGCCGCGGAGGAGTCCCGCTCGGAGCAGGATACCTCCCCGCTGGTTTTTGGCGTCGGTCCTTCCCCGCGAGCTAAGGACCGGCGGAGAGCGCAAGGACAGTAAATCCCGCCGAGGCCGCGGCTTGGGATAGCTGCTGATCGCCGGAAACAAAATTGCGGTTCTTGGGTTGTTGGTGACACCAGGTGAGAGCCGCCGCCAGTTGCAAGCTGTCGGCAGCTCGAAGCTGATGAACATCCAGCAATTGCCTTGCCAATTCCCGCACCGAGTCGGCGGGGAGAATCTCTCTCCATCCCCGGCTCAACAGCTCCAGCCGAGCGAGAGCTCCCTTGCGCTCGCGATCGCTCAAAATGGCCAACCGGTGGAGGCGGGCCACCGCGCTATGGATCTCGACCGGAGTTCCCCACCACACCACCGGCAGGCTCTGTCGCAGGTGGGCCTGAGCTTGGCGGCTGGTGGCCTCCCGAACACAGAGCGGGACCAGCGCACTGGCATCGAAAAATGCTGGTTGCTGTTTCATCTCCCCTCCGCGCGTTCGTCTAGCAGGGCCTGGATGGCTTGACTGTTGGAAACGCGGCCGGTCCGGATCTTGAGTAACTTGTGAATGTCCAAAGGAGCCTGCGGCAAACGCAACTTGCCCGCCGCGACTAAAATCAGCTCTTCCTTGCTGGTTTCGGCGACGGAGAGGGGGACAAGCTTCGCCACGGGCAGATTGCGGTCCCGGACGACGATTTCTTCCCCCTGTTTCGCGTAAGTCAGATACCGACTCAGGGAGTTCTTCAACTCGGCAACATTGACACTGCGCATGCGGTTTCCTCCTGTCATGGCTATTATAGCCATATCGGAAGGCGAAAGGGCAACTATAAGGCCATGGGAGCGTCGATGCCCTTGACCTTACCCGTGCGGAGTTCTTCCAGCCGCCGTTCCGCCTCCACCAGCCACAGCCCTTTGTTGCCAGAGACAGATTGCAAGCGAGGAGATCATTGCTCAAGACGGACGAAACGACTCGCGTGAATCGCAGAGCTGGGCTGGCTCTGCGCCAGCCGGCCCCGCTGAACTCCCTGTTTCCAATGTTTTGAACGGCAAACAGTTTTCCTTGCACATTGCCGCAATGTGCTACACTTTAGCTGGGGGTTAAACTCACGCGTGAAGAGTAATCAAATGTCCGGCTGGACTCCGCATTTCGACATCACGACGATTCCCGATGACGTATTGCTTCGAGAGAGTGCGCGCAGGTTGCGTGCGCGCCAGCTTCGCTCCCCGCGCGCAAAGGTGCTCCGCCAGTGCCCCAAATGCGGGGAACCGTTCGGCGCGCGCGAATTACGCAAGCATCTGCCTCAGTGTGTACAGCCTGCTGCCAATGGAATGAGGCTCAATCCAAGCAGAGTCGTTCGCAAGGTCTCGAGCGTTGAAGAACAAGAAGCGGAGAACTACCGCTATTGGCAGAGTATCCCCGTCGGGGACAGACTCGTAGCCGTGTGCGAGCTTACCGAGGCCGCATACGCGATTCGGGAGCTCGCTCAGAATGCTAACCAAGGACATGAAAGAACTCATCCGCGCGTTCAACGAACAGGGCGTTGAGTATTTGCTGGTTGGGGGCTATGCATTCGGTGTCCACGCTCAGCCACGCGCAACCCAAGACCTCGACCTGTTCATCCGGGCCGATGCCAGGAATAGCGATGCTGTATTCAGAGCCTTATGCCAATATAGCGCGCCCCTTCGCGGACTTACAGCTAAAGATTTCCGGGATGCAAAAACAGGGCTTCAGATCGGCGTGCCTCCGAATCGAATCGACATCCTTCAACAGATCAGCGGCGTGACGTTCGACGAAGCATGGAAAGACCATGTCAACGCCATGATAGAAGGTGACACGCCGACTTACGTCATCTCACGGGAAAACCTGATCAAGAACAAACTGGCTGCGGGCAGGGAACAAGATATTCTCGATGTGAAGCAAAT
>Ga0326728_10003144_pt1 | contig 52396 bp, 41 predicted proteins | sample MB3enrmetagenome_FD_207602 | JGI IMG/M metagenome (GOLD analysis project Ga0326728, IMG submission 207602) | Lab enriched peat soil microbial communities from McLean, Ithaca, NY, United States - MB31MN | ecosystem: Environmental > Terrestrial > Soil > Wetlands > Peat | place: USA: New York... | reverse complement strand
TCACCATGTCCTCGATGCTGGAGCGCGCGCCCTCCATCACAATGTTCAAGGGAGCTTCGCCGTACTCGTTGGGAAGCGGGAAGCCGTGGCCGGTGGGCTGAGTTCCCAGCTTGTGGGCGGTTTGCCGTGCGTAAACCAGGCTTTTCACCGCGCCTTTCTTCACGATGTTGACGCGCTGGCGTGGAATGCCCTCGCCGTCGAACGGAGCGCCGGTCTGGGAAGGGTGGAAGACATCGTCACGGAGACTGATGTTGTCGCCAAATACCTTCTCACCCACCCGGTCGGTCAGGCAACTGCGCTTCTCGTGCACCGCAAGGCCGCTGAAATCAAGCACCAGGAAGCCCAGCAGATCGAGAACCGCCGCGGGTTCCAGGATTACAGTGTATTTTCCCGGCGCAATCTCCCGCGGATTCTGGCTCTGTAGCGCTTTCTGGGCTGCGCGCTCCGCCAGTTCCAGCGGTTCAATCTCGGGCCAGTACGGCGAAGTCTTCTTCGCCCAACCCGAACCATCCGGGCCGAGCATGGTGACTGAGAACTCCGACAGCGTTTCCTCGTGGAAGGCGGAAAGGCCGCGGGAATTGAAGAGTCCGTAAGCGCTTGATCCGCTCGAGAAGATGCCCGCGGCGGTCAGCTTGCTTTTTTCCGCGAGCTTGATGACGCCGGCCACAGTTGCAGCACGGGTGGCAGGACTTAACTCCGCCGTCTCGGCAAAAAACCGGCTTACGGCGCGGTAAGTTTGCGGTCCCGGCATGGGCAAAAGCTGCGGGTCAGGCGGCTGCAAACGCGCCAGCGCCAGAACGTCCTCGCAAGTCTGGCGCGTGGACTTTTCATCGAACTTGTTGGTGCTGGCGCGAGCCATCCGGCCATCCGTCACCGCCCGGATCGACACTACCGTGCTTTCTTCCGAAACATTCTGGTGAATGATGTTGTTGGCAAAGCGAGTGAGCGCAAAGTTGGAGGAGGTTATCATAACCTCCGTTTCTTCGGCTGTGGAGTACTTAAGGACGCGATCGAAAATCTGTTCCGCTTGTTGACGAGAAAGGGGCATTTTAGGATTTGCTCATTGAGTCATCGCGCCATTGAGTCATTGAACCCCAAGGACCTGAGTACCCGACGATTCGGTGACCCATTGGCCTAATGGGGCAATGACGCAATGGCTCAATGACTCAATCGCTCAATTTCCTGAGTACGCGACGCCAACTTGCACTTTGCGAAAGCGGGCCGGGGATGCGCCGTGGCCGGTTCCCATGGCCTGCATGGGCTGGCCCTTGCCGCAGTTCGGCACGCCCCACAGCGTCCAGTACTCTGGGCCGCAGATGGCGTCGCAGGAATTCCAGAATTCTGTCGTAATGCCGCCGTAGCTCGGGTTCTTCAGCATGCGCGTCTTCTTGCCGGCGCGAATCTCCCAGCCAATTTCGGTCCCGAACTGGAAGTTATAGCGCCGGTCGTCGATCGACCAGCTACGGTTGGTCTCCATGTAGATGCCGTCATGGGTGTCGGCGAAGAGGTCATCCAGTTTCCAAGTGCCGGGGAGCAGGCTGACGTTGGTCATGCGAATGAGAGGAATTCGATTCCAGCCTTCGGCGCGCATGGCGCCTCCCGAGCGGGCCTGTCCGGCGGCGGCCGAGGTCTCCCGCGAGGTCAGGTAACCCACGAACAATCCGTCCTTCACAATCGGTGTGGCCTGGGCCGCCACGCCTTCATCGTCGTAGGCGAACGTTCCCAAGCCGGGTCCGTGGGCGGGCGTAGCATCCGCGACCACGTTGACGATGTCGGAGGCGTATTTGAGAGTCCCAAGCTTGTCGAGGGTAAGGAAACTCAGGCCCGCAAAATTGGCTTCCGTACCCAGCACGCGGTCAAGTTCGATGGGGTGGCCAATCGACTCGTGGACTTGCAAGCCGAGTTGCGAGCCTTCGAGGATGATGTCCTTCACGCCGGACGGGCATTGGTCGGCCTTGTGAAGGGCCACCGCTTCTTCGGCGATGCGCGGCGCGTTCGCCAGTAGATCCAATTCGCCCACCAGTTCGTATCCGCGCGTCTGGTACTGGCCGCCGAAAGAGTTGGGGTAGGAGCGCCGTTGAATTTCACCGTCGGCGAACGAGGTAGCCACAAAACCCGCACCGGTCTGAGTCTTCTTTTGCATGATTTCAGAACCGGCAGTGGAGAGAAAGAGCTGTTCGATGCGGCGAAAATCCATCGCGGCTTCGGCCAGCGTCACACCTTTCACGCGGCGCAAATCCCGATCTACCTCGAGCAGCAGTTCCAGGCAGGTTGACACGGGAATCGAGAATGGATCGATGCGGCAGGGGGCTTCCCAGCGATCAATGATCTTAGGTTCCTTAGCCAGGCGAACGTCGCGCTTTTTGACGGTCGCGCTGGCGCGCGCAACTTCCACCGCGTGAGCGGCAATGCGGTCGACGCTGGCGCGGGTCAGGTCGTCGGTGGCGGAAAAACCCCACGCACCCTCCGCCACTACTCGCACACCCACTCCCCGGGATTGCGATTCCCTCACTTGCGCAGGCTGGCCATTCTTGGTGGAAAGGTAGCGCTGCCGCAGGTCCACGACTCGCACGTCTGCATACGTGGCGCCCTGTGCCTTGGCCGTGTCCAGCGCCCATCCCGCAATGTCCTTCATGATTTCCGCTTTTCCAGATGTGAATTGAGTCATTTGGCCATCGGGTCATTGGGTGATTGAATCATTGAGTGTGTTTCTCATTCGCTCAATGACTCAATGGCTCAATCGCTCAATGACTCAATGGCTCAATGACCCAATCTCCCTACGTTCCTTCCGCCCAGGAGGCCAGGTACTCCTCCTGCTCCGGCGTTAGCTTATCAATGGTTACGCCCAGCGAATCCAGTTTAAGGCGCGCCACGTTCTTGTCGATTTCCGCCGGGACGGGATAAACCTTGGGCGAGAGCTGCGCGGCATGTTTGACGAGGTATTCCGCGCAAAGCGCCTGATTTGCGAAACTCATGTCCATAACCACCGCCGGATGACCTTCCGCAGCCACCAGGTTGATCAACCGGCCTTCACCCAGGACGTAGATTTTGCGTTTGTCGGGCAGAGTGTATTCATCCACAAAGTCCCGCGTATGGCGTTTGCTCACGGCCATAGCCTCGAGGGCAGGCAGGTCCAATTCAACGTTGAAGTGCCCCGAATTCGCCACCACCGCGCCGTCCTTCATCAGGCGGAAATACTCGCTGCGGATGATCGACTTGTTTCCGGTGACGGTGACGAAAACGTCTCCCCACTTGGCGGCTTCCGCCATGGGCATCACCGCATATCCGTCCATAATTGCTTCAATGGCCCGTGTGGGGTCCGTCTCGGTGACGGCGACGTGGGCTCCCATGCCCTTGGCGCGCATGGTGACGCCGCGGCCGCAGTAGCCGTACCCGCAAACCACCACGTGCAAACCGGCGAAAAGCAGGTTGGTGGCACGGAGAATGCCGTCAATGGTGGACTGGCCGGTGCCGTAGCGGTTGTCGAAAAGGTGCTTGGTGTCGGCGTCGTTCACCGCAATGATGGGATATTTGAGCACGCCGTTATTAGCCATGCTGCGCAACCGGATGACGCCCGTGGTGGTTTCTTCGGTTCCTCCGATGACGCCCGCCACCAACTCCTGCCGCTTGCTCAGGATGGCGGTCACAAGGTCGGCGCCGTCGTCCATCGTGATCTGGGGTTGGTGGTCCAGAGCCGATGAGATATGAGAATAGTAGGTGTCTTTATCCTCACCCTTGATGGCAAAGACGGGAATCTGGAAATCCCGCACCAGAGATGCCGCCACGTCGTCCTGGGTGCTCAACGGGTTCGAGGCGCAAACCACGACCTGTGCGCCGCCGTCCCGGAGTGTAATGGCAAGGTTTCCCGTTTCCGTGGTCACATGAAGGCAGGCAGCAATCCTAACCCCCTCGAGGGGACGTTCGGCGGCGAACCGCTTCCGGATGAGGTTCAGAACCGGCATCCATTGCCCTGCCCACTCCATCCGGATCTTCCCCTTGGCAGCCAGTTCGAGATCTCTTACATCACAAGCAAGTTGTTGCGTACCAGGCATTTAGATTCCAGACTCCTTTCGCAGTAGAGCCGCCTTATCGGTTCGCTCCCAGGTGAATTCGGGCTCCGAGCGGCCGAAGTGGCCGTAGGCGGCGGTCTTCTTGTAAATCGGGCGCCGCAGGTCGAGGGATTCAATGATCCCTTTGGGTGTCAGCATAAAGTGCTTGCGAACCAGCGCCTCCAGAGCGCTGTTGTCAATTTTGCCCGTGCCGAACGTGTCGACCATGATCGAAACCGGGTCCTCGACTCCGATCGCGTAGGCGAGCTGCACTTCGGCACAATTCGCAAGCCCGGCAGCGACGATGTTCTTGGCAATATAACGCGCCATGTAGGCCGCGGACCGGTCCACCTTGGTAGGGTCCTTTCCGGAAAAACATCCGCCCCCGTGGTGCGCGGCGCCGCCGTAAGTATCCACGATGATTTTGCGGCCCGTCAGGCCGGAATCGCCCACGGGGCCACCGGTCACAAACCGCCCGGTGGGATTAATGTGGTACTTGGTGTTCTGATCGAGCATATGGGCAGGGATAACCGTCTTGATGATGCACTCCCTTACACCCTCGCGCACGGTTTCAATCTTCGCGCTGCCCGCATGCTGCGTCGAAACCACCACGGCGTCAACACGTACGGGCCTCGTTCCTTCATATTCCACCGTGACCTGGGATTTGCCGTCCGGACGGAGGAAATCCAGAACGCCCCGGCGTCGGGCTTCGGCCAGTTGCTGGCATAACTTGTGCGCCATCATAATGGGAAACGGCATCAGCTCTTTGGTCTCGTCGCAGGCATAGCCGAACATAAGCCCTTGATCGCCGGCGCCCCCGATGTCAACTCCCATAGCGATGTCGGGGCTTTGTCGAGTCAGGTTGGAGGTTACGCGGCAAGTATCCGCAGTAAACCCAGCGTCTGCCTGGGTGTACCCGATCTTGCGGATCGTTTCCCGAACCAGCAGATCAATATCAAGCTTGGCCTCGGTAGTGAGTTCACCCACCACGTAGACGTCCTGATCTTTGGCCATGCTCTCGCAGGCGACACGACCCAACGGGTCTGCCGATAGCACGGCATCCAGCACCGCATCCGAAATCTGGTCGCAAAGTTTGTCCGGATGACCCTCCGTAACCGATTCAGACGTAAAAAAGTGACGTTGCTTCAAACCAGACACGCAGGGCCTCCTTGATTAGTGTTTCGAATGGGAATATAAAGGCTAACACGATTACTTGAAACTATCATAGGCGGCGGAAAACTGTCAACGTTTTTGCGCTCGGGGTGGTGTCCTGGTTTCGGCGTAGCGCTGGCCTTTAGGCCAGCATCTGCCGACCCTTCGCTTCGCTCAGGGCAGGCTCTAAGGGTCGGCGCTACCATTTAAAGCAGGACACCGCCAGCCGAAGCCCTCGGTTGACAATTCCGCAGCAGCCCGTCACGATGGTCAGGCGAGTGCCGGGCGACGGGTCTTCGCGCGATATGAACCCCATGAGCTTGCAGGCGTTCTTCGCCTTGCTGGGTGGGTTGCTGGTTCTGGCTTTTGTCGCCAATCGTTTGGCGCAGCGGACGCGTGTGCCGGACGCTGTGGTGCTGATTCTGACCGGGTTGCTGCTGGGTCCGGTTTTCCATCTGGTGAACGCCGCACAATATGAGAATGTGACCCGCGGCTTCGGCACCCTGGCCTTGATTCTAATTCTCTTTGAGGCTGGTCTGGAACTCGACGTCGACGAAACCTTGCGGCACCTCGGCGGCGGCCTGGCGCTTTCCTGGTCGGCTTACGTGATAACAGCTTTGTTAGTGGCGGGGGTTGCCAAATGGGCACTGGGGCTCTCCTGGGACGGGTCGTTGCTAGTCGGCGCGGTGCTCGGGTGCGTGAGCAGCACCGTCATGCTTCCAGCACTCCAGCAAATTCCGATGCGGAAGCCGGTGAAGCTCACTCTGCTGGTAGAGAGTTCGATTGGCGACGTGCTGGCCGTGCTTACGGTGGGTGCTTTGCTGAACCTCTCGCAGTCGCACGGCTCACTCTTCAAGGGGTTGGTCGGCGGATTTGCTTTCGAGGTGGCCGGATCGCTGGTGCTGGGGGTGGCGGCCGGGTTGGCATGGTCCCGGCTCATGCCGCTCCTCTCAGACCAGCGGTTCTGGCAAGCGCTGACGTTTGCCGCGGTCTTGCTGCTCTATTCCGGAGCAACCGCCATCAAAGCCAGCGGGTTGTTCGCGGTGCTGGTGTTTGGCATTGTGCTGGCCAACGTGTCGCAAATCAGAAAGCAACTCTTCCCTGTCGGCGTCGGCGAGGACTTGCCGGAAGAGAATCTCCACCACCAAATTCTGAATTTTCACTCCGAACTGGCCTTCCTGATTCGCACCTTCTTCTTTGTCATGATCGGAGCGGTGGTGCGTTTCTCCGGACTGCGCGCGAACGCCTTGGCGATTCTCGGATTTGCGGGGGCCGTTCTGTTTTCCCGCTGGATGGCTGTGAACATCAGTGGCTGGACGTGGAAGGGAATCTCGCCCCAGGAACGAGAGTTGATCATCCTGCTGCTTCCCCGCGGACTGATCACGGCGGTGCTTGCCATCCAGGTGATCGACGCGCGCGGGGCTTCATTTGGCTTCTTGCGCGGCGTGGCCTTCGCCATTATTTTGCTGACCGATCTGCTTCTGGTCCTGGCCAGCGTGCGGGCCCGGCGCACCGTTCCTCGGGCGGTGGTTTCCGAGCCACATCCGCAGGAGCAGGCTGTGGAATAGGCGCCCACCACCATGTTTCTGGGATCAGCTCTTCGGCCGCTTCCTGGGGTACCCTCCTGAGCATCGACAACTGGCAAAGTTCCGCATGCCGGAGGGGAAGACCCTGGAAAGGCGGCCTGCGCTATCCCTTTCTGGCCGGGGTGAGGTAGAATCTCAAGTGGGGAGGGTAAGGACGATGGCTAACTTAGATCGCATCACGACTGACCCGGCGCGATTGAACGGGGAACCGTGCATCCGAAACCTGCGACTGACGGTGCGACGGGTGCTGCAAGCGATCGCCACCTACCCTGACCGCAACGAGCTCAAACGCGAGTACCCGGAACTCGAAGACGAGGATATCCGCCAAGCCCTGGTCTTCGCTGCCACTTACCTGGACGACAAGATACTTCCGCTTGTGACGGCCCGCTGATGCTGCTTCTCGACCAGGGTCTACCGCGCAGCACAACCATTCGTTTAAGCGCACTTGGGCTCGATGCCGAGCACGTGGGCGACTGTGGCCTTGCGACGGCCGACGACCAAACCATCCTCGATTACGCCCGCCGTCGCGGCCATACCATTGTTACTCTGGATGCGGATTTCCATAATTACCTAGCTCTTTCGCGGGCCACCACACCCTCCGTCATCCGTATCCGCATTGAGGGGCTGAAGGCGGAGCAACTCGCCGCCTTGTTGGTCGATGTGCTCGACGAATGTCGAGAGGACCTGAGCCGTGGTGCGGTGATATCCGTGACCGAGACTCGCATCCGACTCCGCAATCTGCCCCTTCTCCCGTAGAGGTACCGGCGCGGGAAGGAGAAGCCGCGGACATTCGAGGGCCGACGTGCCCTATGCAGGCTTTGTAACGGTCCGGCGGGATAGCATATAGGCCTTAAGAAAGGGATCGAGGTCGCCGTCGAGGACCCGGTCGGTGTCGCCCATTTCAAACTTCGTGCGGTGGTCCTTGATGAGTCGGTAGGGGTGCAGGACGTAGGACCTGATCTGGCTGCCAAAGTCGATGTCGGCCTTGGAAGCCTCGAGTTTATCCGAGGCCTCCCGCCGGTTGCGTAGCTCTAACTCAAACAGCCGGGAGCGCAGGAACTTCATGGCCATATCCTTGTTGCGGTGCTGCGAGCGCTCGTTCTGGCACTGGGCCACGGTGCCTGTGGGGATGTGAGTAATCCGCACGGCTGAGTCCGTTGTGTTGACGTGCTGCCCGCCCTTGCCGCCGGAACGATAAGTTTCAATCCTGAGTTCGTCGGGCTTGATTTCAATGTTGATGGTATCGTCGATCTCGGGGCTGACGAAAACCGAGGCGAAGGAGGTGTGGCGGCGGGCGGCCTGGTCGAAAGGCGAGATCCGGACAAGGCGGTGCACGCCCGTCTCGCCGCTGAGCAAGCCGTAGGCATAATCGCCGGATACCGTGAAGGTGGCGGACTTGAGCCCCGCCTCTTCTCCCGACTGGTAATCGTTCAGCGTAAAAGCGAAACCGTGCCGCTCCGTCCATCGCTTGTACATGCGGAGCAGCATCTCCGCCCAATCCTGCGACTCCGTCCCGCCCGCGCCGGGGTGAATGGCGACAATTGCATTCAGGTGGTCATTCTCGCCGGCCAGGAGGGTTTCCGTCTCGATGCGCTCGAGCTCCTGGCGAAGCGTCTCGAGCTCGGTCCCCAGTTCGCCCTCCACCGCTTCCCCTTCCCGGGCCAATTCGAAATAGGCCTCGACGTCGGCCAGGCGTTTGGCAAGCTTGTCGTCCTCTTCGATCTTCTCGGTCAGGCGCTTTCGGACGGTCAGAGTTTTTTGGGAGGCTTCCTGAACCTGCCAGAAATCGGGCTGGGCTATTTGTTTCTCGAGCGTTTCAAGCTCTCTGCGGCGTTCGGGGGCGTCAAAGAAAACTCCGCAGTTCGTGGGCACGTTGCTTTAAGCTGTCATACGATCTTTGCAGTTCGTCGATCACGTTTGCTCCTGATCTGGCTGCTGTTCCCGCCGCTGTTGACCTGTCGCGACAAGAACCATCGCTCCTGCCAGTGCCGCGCACAGCCACGCGAAGAAGTCGCCGTGCCGGGTATAGAAAGTCTCGTCCCCAAGGTAACTGAAATTGACAGGCAGGGCCGTCGTTTGATAGCGCGCGATCCGCTTCTCGACCCGCCCGTAAGGATCGATCATCACGGTGATGCCGTCGTTCGTGGCGCGCAGCAGGTAGCGGCGGTTCTCAATGGCCCGCAAGCGCGCCATTTCCAATTCCTGCAAGGCGGCCGAGGAGCGACCAAACCACGCATCGTTGGAGATATTCACCAGAACCTTGGCGCCCGCCAAAGTGACCCGTCGGACCAACTGCGGGAATATGTCCTCATAACAGATGAACACGCCCAGCGCGCCATGCGGCGTCGGCGCCACACCATAGCTGGCGCCGGGGACGAAATTCCCCGCCTCGGTGGTGATCTTTCCGATCATGTCGGGAAAGGCCCAAGCTGGAACGTACTCCCCAAACGGAACCAAATGCATTTTATCATATTGCAGAATCTGGCGCCCCTCAGGGTCCAGGACGACGGCGCTGTTGGTGATCTGCGGGCGTCCGGTGGCTAACGGTATCACCGTGTTCACGACCACGTAGGCTGAGGCTTGCCTGGCCATCCTCTCCACGGCGCTGCGGAAAACCGGATCGCGCGTGAAAAAGAAAGGGGCGGGGTTCTCAGCCCAGATAATCAGTGGCGGAACGCTCAGGCCCGAGCGGCCCTGCTCGTCTGGCTGGACGCCCTCTCTCCGTTCTGCGCTTGCCAGCGCTTGCAAAGACATATCCACGAGTTGGTTCAGCTTGGTGGGATTCACCCAAGGCGCCCAAGTGCCGGCGGCTTGCTCGTCGAGAGGCACGTTGGGTTGCACCAGGACCGCGAGATCCGGGCCTTGAGTGGGCGCGGGAGGCGCAAGCGCCCAATTGCCAACCAGCAGGATCATCAGCCAGCCACCCAGCACTACCCAAGGCATTTTCTCCCTGCCGTGCCGCAAGGACCAGGCCGCCAGTGCGCTCGTCGCGGCCGCCAGGAACGACAGGCCGTAAACGCCCGTCACTGAGGCGACCTGCCGCAAGCCGGCAGACGGCACACCATAACCCAGGAGATCCCACGGAAAGCCGGTGACGAAGTAGGTGCGAGCCACTTCCATGGCAATCCACAGGAAGGGACTGGCCAGCAAGGCTCGAGCCGGCGACTTGCGCGCCAGCGTGCCAACTACCAAACCGAACGCGCCGAAGAAGAGTGAGAAAACCACCACAAAGGCCGCCAGACCCGTCACGGCAAGGCCCAAGCTAAGGCCGCCGTATTGCCGCATGACTTCGACAAACCAGTAAAAACCCCCGGCAAAATAGATGGCTCCGCTCAGATATGCCCAACCGAAGGCGCGCCAGAGGCTCGATTCGCCCGCCAATACGAGCAACAGCGGCAGGAGCGCGATCCAGACCAAGGAATGTATGCTGAGCTTCGGGAAACAGGCCACCAGCAGGAAACCACTGAGAACGCTGGCGAACCACCTGTGGAATCGAGTCATTGAATCATTGAGTCATTGAGCCATTGAGTCATTGGGCCATTGAGCCGCGAGTTGAGCTTTCATCCGCGCCTGTCATTCTGAGCGTAGCGAAGAATCCCGCCAGTTGCAAGCCAATCGACCCTACAGAGATTCTTCGCTCCGCTCAGAACGACAGACCTGGCCGGGGCGACCTTCGATTTTCGAATTCCGAGTTTCGATTTTCGAATTTCGATTTTCGAATTCCGCTTTTCGTCTCTTCGTTAGCGGCGGATGAAAGGCTTGAAGCCGTCGTGCTTGAGCTTGGCCAGTGTCTTTTCCGCGCTGTCCCGCGAGGCAAACGGTCCCACCTGAACGCGGTACAGGCTGTCTTTGGCGTGCGCGTGTTGGGGCGGCACGAGCAGGGCGTGATAGCCGCGTCCTCTCAAGACTCTCACCACGGAGTCGGCATCCTGCCTTGTCCTCATCGCCGTCACCTGAACAATGAATGCGCCTCCGGTTGTCGTGGGCTCGGCAGAAGAAGTGGCAGCCGTATCCGGCTCCGCCCCTGACTTGGCTGAAAGTGCTGGCGGGGAATTCACCGGCGGTTCAACTCTGGCAGTGGTCTCCGCTTTTTGCTGGCTTGACGATGAAGATGGCGTCCCGCCGTTGCGGCCAATCGGAACGGTCTCAAGCGGAGGATTAACCGTGGGCGGAATAGAGCCGGAGGTTGTGACACGCTCGATTGCAGGCGACATGTGCGCCGACCTTTCGTTGTAGCCCACCAGGAAACCCAGCGAAAAGAAAACCCCGCAAACAGCTACTCCCGCCAAAAAAACCAGCATCAGATGCCGCGTTGAAAGACCCTTGCCGCCACCACGAGAATCCGTGTTCATGACCATGACCAGCGAAATGAAATTCAAAATTCAAATGGCAACCGGCAAATGGCAAATGAAGAACTGCCGGCAATTCGCCATTCGCTCCGCTCGTCCCGGCATGCCGCGGAATCGGTTGGAGACACAACCAACGAAGCCGTTTGGTCTGTCGCCCTCTTTATATGGCCCGCGCCGGCTGCGGGCCACCCTCTCCCCAAGAGGTAAAAAGCATGCCGTGCGCTCAGCTACTTCGGCGCAGCGCCGGGCGCGTCGCCCGGGGCAACGGGGGACGCGAACTTTCCCATCAAGGCGCTCAGCAGCTCAACCGGGATTGGAAAAACGATGGTGGTGTTCTTCTCGGTCCCGATTTCGGCCAGCGTCTGGAGGTAGCGCAGCGTGATGGTGATGGGCTCCTTGGCCAGAATATGGGCAGCTTCGGAGAGTTTTTCGGAAGCCTGAAATTCCCCGTCGGCATTGATGATCTTCGCCCGGCGCTCGCGCTCGGCCTCGGCCTGGCGCGCAATCGCCCGCTGCATGTCCTGGGGCAAATCTACCTGCTTCACTTCCACCTTAGCCACCTTGATGCCCCAAGGCTCTGTATGCTCGTCGAGGATGGTCTGGAGGCGCGCGTTCAACTTCTCGCGCTGGGAGAGCAGGTCATCCAACTCGACCTCGCCCAGTACCGATCGCAAGGTGGTCTGCGCCAGTTGCTCGACGGCGTAGCGGTAGTTTTCAAGTTCGACGACGGCCTTCTGCGCGCTCAGAACGCGAAAATAAACCACCGCATTCACTTTCACGGAAACGTTATCTCGGGTGATAATGTCCTGACTAGGAACATCCCAAGCGGTAATTCGCAAAGATATGCGGATGATCGTGTCGATAGGCCAGAGGATGAAAATGAGCCCCGGGCCTTTGTCCACCGCCAAAAGCCTGCCCAGTCGAAAAGTGACTGCCCGTTCATACTCCCTCAGCACATTCAAACATTTCATGACCCAGAATAAGAAAATGACCAGGACAGTGATGACTACCGGGTTCATAGAATGCTCCTTTTCCTCGCCTGTCGAAAATCACGTCATTCCCGCGCAAGCGGGAATCCATTGTGTTCCTAACTCACCCTGGACCCCCGCTTTCGCGGGGGTGACGATACACCTGATTTTCATTCCGCTGGGCGGGCCGAAGGCCGATGCCCACGCGGGACGACAACGATTCTGCCGGACTTTGAACACTAGTTGGGTTCGGGGGCGGGCTCAACCCACAGAGTCAGTCCCTCGACTTCCCGCACGCGCACACGGGCCCCTTTGGCGATCGGCTGCCGGGCACGCGCGTCCCACAGCTCGCCGTGGACGAGAACCTTACCCGAAGGTCCGAGGTCAGTCTTGGCCACGCCCAAGGCATCGACCATGCCGGCCTCTCCCGTCACCGCCTTGCGCATTTTCGCCGCGATGGCAAAGCGCAGGAGAATCACCACGATGATGGCCAGAGGCACGGCTACACCCAGCGCCGTTGAGAGACGAATGCGGGCCTGCGGCCAGGGAGAGTTTACCAGGAGGAGAGCGCCTAAAACCAGGACCACAACGCCGACGCCCGCCAGGACTCCGTGCGACATCACTTTCACTTCCAGGGCCAGCAGCCCGATTCCCACCAGAATCAGCAACACGCCCAGGGAATTGATGGGCAGCAGGTTGAAGGCGTACATGGCCAGGACGATGGCGGCCGCGCCAACCACTCCCGGCGCAATCAACCCCGGATGGGTGAATTCAATGTAAAGGCAAGCCAATCCCAGCGCGCCCAGGATAAAGGCAATGTTGGGGTCCGCCACCCAGGCAAAGAATTGCTCGAGGCCGGGCATGGCGTAAGCCACAACCTCCGCGTCTTTCAAGTGCAAGGTTGTGGTGGTGTCGTTAAACCGCTTGATGGTCTGGCCGTCGTACTTCGCAAAAATTGCGGCGGGAGTGCTCAGCACGGCATCAATCAGCTTCCCATCCAGCGCTTCCTTATCCGAGTACGAGGAACTCTTGCGCACCGCGTCCTCAGCCAGGGTCGAGTTGCGGCCGCGCTTCACCACCACGGAGCGCATGTAGGCGGCCGCGTCATTTTCGATCTTGGCCTCCATGGTCTTGCCCACGTCGGCCCCGCCCAACACCACCGGGTGGGCCGCGCCTGAGTTTGTCCCAGGAGCCATCAGCGCCAGGTCGCCGGCCTCCAGGATGAAGAACCCCGCCGAGGCCGCACTTGCCCCGCTGGGCGCGACAAAAGTGATAACGGGCACGTTCGAATTAAGAATGGCTGAGACGATGTCGCGCATCGAACTCTCGAGGCCGCCGGGCGTGTTCAACTCCAAAAGGACTGCATCCGCGTGCGAATCGTTGGCGAACTTTATGCCGCGCAGCACGTATTCGGCGCTCACGTGGTGAATCATCATGTCCAAGCGGATTTCGACCACACGAGGGCGGCCATGCTCGTTCGCCGCCGGGGAACCGCCCCCGGCCGCCGTGCAGAGCAACACCAGAGCAGCTAACCACGGGTATCGTCGCAGTCTCAAGGTTCCCTTCTCTGTGCTGTATTGATTTGACATCGCTGGTCCCTGGCCAAGCCCTGCAAAGGGCATCATTCAGTCGCCGCTACTTCATGCCCGAGATGATGTGCCCGACAACCTCCTGGGCCTCGCGGTTATCCGGGTTGAGTTTCAGGGCCGCCTCTCCCTCCTGGCGCGCCTGATCGCGGCGGTTCAGGGCAAGATATGCCCGAGCCAGACCGAGGTGGCCGGCAAAGCTGTCCTGAAGCTTGAGCGCCGCCTGAAATTCCACCACGGCCTCCTGGGGCTTGCTTTCCGCTTCCAGGATCTCGGCCAGGCTCAGGTGCGCCTCGCTGTCGCCAGGGATAAGTGAGGTTGCCTCCGCCAGTTCACGTTCCGCTTCCGCCAGGCGTCCCTCGCCAACCAGAGTCTTACCGTGGGATTTGTGGAAGGCGGCGTGTTGGTCGGCGGGCAAACCGGCCAGGCGCTCTTCCAGGGCATTGTGCACGGCCAGCGAGAGCAAAAGAAATGCGCGCTCGTCGAAGTTCTTCTTGAGGCGCGGCTGGGGCAGCATATCACGCGAGGGGTGAGCTTCCAGCCCCATCTGGTGCTGGTTCAGCCACTCCACCTGAGCCCGCTCCCCCGCCGCGTCGCCTTGCTTCTCCAACACCACGGCCAAAAGCGTGTGGGCGTCCGAATCATCGTCCTTCAGCCGGATATCCTCCTCCAATGAATTTGCCGCGGCATTGTACCGGCGAAGGTTCCACAATGCCACACCGCGATTGAAACAATAGTCCGGATCGGTCGGATCACCCGCATGGGCTCGCTCGAATTCCTCCAGGGACTGCTCATCCTCTCCTGCCCGGGCCGCCAGCACGCCCGCATTGTTCGCAACCTCGTTCAGAGGAATTTCTCTCCCGATCTTTTCAAAGGCCGTCTTTGACGAGGGGTAATGGCCGAGAAAGTACTCGTCCACTCCGAAGAAGAAGAGCGATTCCAGGTAGCGAGCGTCGCCCGGGTTCAGCTTCTTAAGCCACTTGGCCGAGTTGGCGTAGTCCTTCTGATCAAAATAGAAGCGGCCCAAGGCAAATGCCGCCCTGTGATCGGATGAATTGAGCCGGTCGGATTCCTCGAAGAAGTGAATGCGGGAGGGATCATCGGTGGCCAGGACGCCACGGATGTAATTCTCAAAGGCATCCAGTCGCACTTCTGGAAACTTGCGGCTGAAATCCTCTTCTGTCCCGACGGTAAAATGCGGATCGTGCGCTGCCTCCAGCAGCCAGACTAAGCGTGTCTGGAGGTCCACCAATTCGGACAGTTCACCGGTGGCTGCGATGGGAGGAGATAGCTTTAACTTGCGGAGGTCCAGCAGGCGGGCCGTGGCGGTGAGGCCTGCCCCTTCCACGTTGAATCTCCCGAAGACAACCCAATCCGCACCCAGAGTCTGCGCTACTTTATACTCACTGGCCACCGTTAATGGGGAATCGGAAGGAATCCCCAACTGGCCGCAGGCGACATCGCGCTCAGCTCGATTCAAAACGTAGAAGTCCGGCCCCGAGAGCCGGGAGGAAATAGTCTCCGCAAAACTTTCCGAGACCCAGTTCAGATCTGCCCTGGTGCTGCGGTTTTCAAAGGGAAAGACCAGGACGGCATGGACCTCGGAGGCGACGGCGATTTGCCAGGAACCCACCAGGAGCAGGAATAGTTGAAGGACTGTTCGCATCAAAAATCGATCCAGAATGTGCATTATAGCACCGAACCGATTCCGACGGGCCGACGGGACTCGGGCCGAGACACGTCGTTGCGCTCGGGATGACTCCCAGGGCAAGCGGGAGCCCATTCCCAACCAGCGGCCCGGGCTAATCCTTGATCCCCACCGGCGGGTTGTTCATCAATTCGACGTAGGCGGGGTTCTGGCTGATTTTCATAAAGTCCGGGTCGTCGAGAATCCTCTGTCGGTCTTTGAACCCGTCCTCGAGAGCGCGACGCAGGCTGCGCACCGCATCCTCAGCCCGCCCCAGAGAAGCGAACACCTTCCCCAAGTAAAAGTAGTATTCCGGATCGGCGCCGCGCGCTTCGATCGTGGTGCCGAAGGCGGAACGTTGAGAGAAGATATTGGGATCAAGGCTCAAGGCGGTGCGATATTCGTCCACCGACTCCTTGTATTTCTTCATGTGCATGTACGAGGTTCCCAGGTTCAAATGGTAGGAGGCGGATTCAGGACTCAGCTTGATCGCTTTCAGGTAGTACTTCACGGATTTCCCGTACCTTTTCTGCATGAAGTAAGTGGTTCCGATGTTGTTGATGGGCTCCGTATAGTCCTTCTGACGCTGAATCGCTTTGTTATAAGCGTTGCGCGAGGCCGCGTAATCCTGCAACTGCTGGTAAGCAATACCCAGCTTGTTCCAGACAATGGGATTAGCCAAGCGGGTCTGTTTCAACGCCCGTTTATAGTATTCAACCGCATCGTCGTAAGACTTGCGAGCCATGAAGATGTCCCCGCGTTCCTCGAAGGTGAGCGGATGGCCGGCGGCGGGCGGTGGCTGCACCTGGCCGGGCCCGGCCGGTGGCAGCGTGAACTGCCCCCCTTGACAGGCAAATAATGAGTGCGCAGCAGAGAGGCAAAGAACGAAGATAAGAATTCGTACCATAAACCATTTCATCACGGGTTGGGCCAACATTTCATCTTCCATGTCTAATCCTCGCAACGGGAAGAGACAACCACTTGCCGCGGGATTCGCCCCTCTTACCGGAATACGAGGGTGCGGTTGAACCACCGCTAGGCTGTCCCGACCTCCCCAACCCTCCTTCGCCGGGGCGGCCTCATTTTCCAACACGCTCCTATTGCTGGGGCGCCGTTGCCTTCTCAGGCGGCGCCTGTTTCGAGTTCTTACCCTTGAAAATCGACAAGAATTTCTTTATAAGCCCAGGCTTGTGTGCATTCGCGGGAGCCTCCGGCGGCTTCACTGCTCCGGCTTGTGGCGGCTGAGCGCCCGGGGGGCCAGGGGGAAGCACCAATGCCGGAGGCAGACTGGGCTGGCTCTGAGGGTGGAAGAGTCGTCCCAGGAACCCCCTGGCGGGCTGCGGCAACTGGGGTTCGGTTCCGGCGATGAAGTATTCGTTTCGGACGATCTTCGCGTCGCTGGAGGCCGAGTCTGTTTCTATAGGAACGGAAACCACGCCGTCCGGCATTGAAAAGGGCTTCGGGTCTTTGTAACCCGGGATTTCCACGGCGCGCTTCATGAAATCTGCCCAGATCGGCAGCGCGGAGTACGCTCCGGTCAGCTTAATATCGCGGTCGTCATCGTAGCCGACCCAAACGATGGCCAGCAAATTCGAGGTGAACCCAGCGAACCAGCCGTCGTGCGAACTTCCCGTCTTCCCCGCCGCCGGGGCTTCGAAGCCTCGGCTGCGGACCCCCGCGCCGGTGCCGTTGTTGATCACGCTCTCCATCAAGTCCACCATCAAATAAGACACACGCGGGTCAAGCACAGGCCGTGTGACCGGAGAACTCCGCCAGAGGTTCGTTCCTGAGGAATCGTTGACGGCGAGGATAAACTTCGGCTCAACGTACTCGCCTTGGTTGGAAAAAATCGTGTACGCACCGGCGATCTCGAGCGGCGTGGCCACATAGGAGCCCAAGGCGATGGCGGGCGTGGCCAACAGATCTTTGTTGATTCCCGCGGCGATCGCCAGGTCCCGCACCTTGTCATAACCGACCATCTCCGCCAAACGCACCGTGGCCACGTTCAGAGAATGAGTGAGGGCCTCGCGAAGCGTAACCATCCCGTGGTATTCCTGCTTCAGGTTTTCCGGTTCGTAAGTGATGTCGCCGAATTGAAAGGTGGTGGGTTCGTCGTTGAGCAGGGTGGCGGGTGTAATCAGGGGCCGCCCGCCGTTCACCCCCGTGCTCAGGGCGGCCGCGTAGACAAAGGGCTTGAACGAGGAGCCGGGCTGCCGCTTGGCCATCACATGGTTCAGTTGGCTAGTTGCGTAGTCCCTCCCGCCCACCAGGGCGCGAATCTCGCCGCTGTGGGGGTCCAGGGCCAGAAGCGCCAATTGGGGTTGATTGGGGGCCTGGGCCTTGGCTTCCCTGCCGTGCTTGGTCTTGCTCAACTCCTGGTCCACTTCGGTGATGCCCAGCCGCGCCCCCTCCGACGCCGCCTTCTGCAACTCGAGATTGAGGGTGGTGTAAATGCGATAACTCTGCGAATTCAAATCCCGGTCGGAAAACTGGGTCAGCAACTGGTCGCGCACCATATCCACGAAGTAGGGCGCCTCGAGGCCTTCCACGTTCTGATTGACAACTCCCAGAGGCGACTCGGTGGCTGCGGCGGCCTGCACAGGCTTGATCATTCCCAGTTCGAGCATCTCACGGAGCACATAGTTGCGCCGATCCAGAGCCCTGCCGGACCGGTGATAAGGCGAATAAAGATTCGGGCCGCGAACCAGACCTGCCAAAAGGGCAGCCTCGGGCAGCGTCAGGGTGGAAACGTCCTTGTTAAAGTAGGTGTTCGCGCCCTCACCAAAACCATAGATCGAGAAGCTCCCCCGCTGGCCGAGGTATATTTGGTTGGCGTACAGTTCGAGGATCTGTTCCTTGCTGAGGCGTTTTTCAAGCAACAAAGCCAGGAAGGTCTCCTCGATTTTTCGCCGCCAAACGCGCGCCGGCGTCAAGAAAAAGCCGCGAGCCAACTGCATGGTCAAGGTACTGCCGCCCTGCACGTTGCGGTCGGCGCGGATATCGGCCAGTGCCGCGCCTGGGATGCGCAGAATATCCACGCCGTGATGGGAAAAAAAGCGATGATCTTCCGCTGCCACCACCGCATCAATCAGCACTTTCGGGAGGTCCTGATAACGCACGAGGCGCCGCTTCGAGCGGTTGTTGTCAAACAGCGTCGTAATCACCTCGGGCTCGAGTTCGTACGTCTCCAGGTTGTCGCCGCCTCCGGCTGGGGCGATGGAAGCCAGGCGGTAATCTCGAAAGGTCAGGCGGGCAGGGTCTTCTCGAGTTGCCGGGTCGGCGAAATACGAAAGGGGGCCGGGAGTAATTTCGATCGAATCGTTCGCCAGCATGTAAGTGCCCACATCAGACCCCCCGCTGCCTTCGGCATAAAGAGCGCGACGCAGATGCTGGGCGACCTCCTCAGCGCTACCCTCCTCGCCGACGGCAATGCGCGTGGGGGAGGCGAAAACCAGGGAAGCATTATTGAAGATGTCGCCGCTCAGGCGCGCGTCAATAAGACGGGAGAATCGAACGTAGTAGTAGATAAGCAGGCTGGTAAAACAGGCCAGAACCAGCAGGGCGCTGGCAATCACAACTTTCTTCCAACCTGCCTTGGCGGCCAGGCGTGACCACCCACGTCTTCGGGACGAACGGGGCTTCGAGCGCGGTGCTGGTGCAGATCGTTCCATGGGTTATAACGACACGCTATCCGCCGACGGCGTAAAGTGAAGCCGAAGCGTATAAACGCTCAGGTTCACCGGAACCGTGTAGTCCAAGTCGATCTTGACGTGGTGCCCGATGGTGACCCTGACATTTTCGGGAGCGAGTGGAATCCCATGATCTTGGGCGAACTGTACCACTTCGTTGGTTACTTCACCCAGCGTGGCGGGCGTGGGTCGTACGGCCAGTTGCGTCGAGAGTTGCCGGATATGGTCCTGAAGCTGATAGTTGTCCACGTATGCGGGGAAAGTCTTAAAAGCAGCAAAGATCGTCGCCGCCAGGAGCGCCAAAGACAAAAGCGCCTTCAAACGTCCGGAAGCTGCTTCTCCTCGCCGCATGTCGACCCTTCGTTGTCATTCCCTGCCAGGCCAGGAACCGCACTCTGCCCGTTGCGAGTGAGTTGTGCGAGGAATCCTGAGACCCACCCGGTTGCGGACCGAGATCCCGTCCCTGCGCGACGCTCAAGAACGGAATGGCAACGTCCCCGGTCGTTTCAGCGTCCCACTAGGCAAGATACTCCGCGCGCAGACGCTCCACAACCTCTGACAGCTTAACATCGCAAACCTGCTTTGTCGAGCGTCGGAAGATCTCCGCCAGTCCCTGCGTGAACTTCCGTTTGCCCAACGTCACACGGTAAGGCACGCCAATCAGGTCTGCATCCTTAAACTTGACTCCCGGCCGCTCCGCCCGCTCGTCGAAGAGCACATCAATCGAATTGGCCAGCATCTCTTGGTAAAGCTTTTCGGCGGCCGCGACCAGTTCGGCATCGTCCATATTGGCCGCCGTCAGAATGACGTCGAAAGGCGCCATCGCGCGGGGCAGGAATATGCCCTCGGCATCGTGGTTCTGCTCCACGGCCGCGCTCAGGATGCGCTCCACTCCGATTCCGTAGGACCCCATGACGAGCGGCATCTCCTTGCCGTTTTCGTCCAACACGGTCGCATGCATGGTCTCAGAATAACGCTTGCCGAGCTTGAAGATATGCCCCAACTCCACTGCCACGCGAATCTGCATCGGCTGTCCGCAGCGCGGGCAGAGATCACCCGCCACCACCGCCCGCAGGTCATGATATTCAGGCTCGAAATCACGCCCCGGCGTGACGTTGCGCAGGTGCGTGTCATCACGATTGGCGCCTGTGATGAGGTTTTTCCTCCCCAGGAGCGCACGGTCCGCCAGGATCCGAACCCCCTTAAGTCCCACCGGCCCCAGTGAGCCCACGTGGGCGCCGTGCAGCGCGAAAGCCTCCTCGGGTGTCGCCGGCCGGAATACATTTGTGCCCAGGGCGGTGGTCAACTTCGTCTCGCTCAGGGTGTGGTCGCCCCGCAGCAGCAGGACCACCGGTTTGCTTTCCATCACGTAAACCAGCGTTTTCATCAACCGCACAGGGCTTTCACCCATAAACTTTGCCAGACCGTCAATGGTCTTCTGCCCGGGTGTCGGAAACGGTTCGGGCGGCTTGTCGCCGGACAGGTCCTCCACCGGCGGCGCCTGACCTTCCGCCTTCTCCAAGTTCGCCGCGTAACCGCACTCCGAAATGGCCAGCGAATCTTCGCCCGCGTCCGTCGGCGCCGCAAACTCGTGCGATTGGGTGCCGCCCATCGTCCCGGAGTAGGCTTCGACAATCACATACTTCAGACCGCAGCGGTCGAAAATGCGGCGGTAGGCGTCATAGTGCTTCTGGTAGCTGATGTCCAGCCCGGCTTCGTCCAAGTCGAACGTGTAGGAATCCTTCATCCAGAACTGCCGCAAGCGCAACAGACCGGACTTGGGCCGCGGCTCATCGCGGTATTTCTCCTGGATTTGATACCAGATTTGAGGCAATTGCTTGTAGGAGCGCAACTCGCCGCGCGCGATATTGGTCATCTCTTCTTCGTGCGTCACACCCAGGCACATTTCGTGCTGGTTCCGGTCCGTGATTTTGAACAGCGTCTCGCCGTAAGTCTGGTAACGTCCGGACTCCTTCCAGAGTTCTGCCGGATTTAGAGCCGGCAAATGAAACTCCTGGGCTCCGATGGCGTTCATCTCCTCCCGGATGATTTGCATCACCTTGAGAAGAGACTTTTGAGCAAGAAAAAGATGCGCATAGACCCCCGCCGCCACCTGCCGGATGTAACCCGCCCGCAAAAGCAAGCGATGGCTGGGAACCTCCGCTTCAGCAGGGTCCTCGCGCAATGTGGGAATGAACGATTGACTCCAACGCATGGATGGTAAATCCTTTCGGTTATTAGTCCTCAGTTTTCAGTTCTCAGTACTCAGCTCACGGTCGGATCGTGCTCCCTGGTCGTCTTCGAAAAACCATGGCGGCACAGCCAAGAGCCTAAGCCCGGGGTCGGATTCCCAAGGCTGTCTAGCCGACAACTTGTCGCTGTTACTGCATCGGGTTCGAGGCGCAAGTCCCGACTTCGTTTTCGCAGAATGCAGCGTTTCTTGGTCATTTTGGTGTCAGATTGGTGTTGATTTGCGCGCCAAACGCGCTAGTTTTGCAACATTCAAAAAAGCCACTTTCCTTTGTTTTCAAGTACTTCTTAGCTTCGTTCCCACTATTTTCCATTTTTTGTAATTACCTAATTTTCCCCAATCGCCCGCGCTGCCCGGCTTTGTTTCGCTTTTCAGCGGCCCCGGCAATTGCCCATGCCAATGTGTCCACAATATGACCACAAGTATAGGCTATCATATGGACCGGGTTTTGTCAAGCGAAAAATGCGAGCGAGGGCGCTTTCTCAAGCCGAGATAGCGCTGGCCTGAAGGTCGGCGCTACGCGTGGACGTAGTTTCCGCGCCTAGTCGCAGGATGGCCGTTCAGGAGGGAAGACAATGTGTCCGCATGATCCGCCGATTTCCGACGCAATCTCCCGGGTAAGCATGCGCGCCAGTTCCTCAACCTGTTCCGGGGAAAGTGCGGGAGGGGCCATCCGGGCGACGACTTTGTGGACCACTTTGTGAACCCACTCCACCTCGGGAGCGGCTGGGGCTTCAAGAGCCGGCGGATTCGATATCAGGTCGCCCCATTCTTGACTCGTCTCAGGACTGGCCGAGGCCGCCTCCCGTGCTGCGGCAGGATTGGATTCTGGAACCGGCTCAGCAACAACCGGAGGGGGATTCGGCGCTGCCGCCGGAGAGGTGGTTTCGTCGAGAGGCCGAGGTGAGGAAACTAAGTCCTGGACCTCTCGCACCTTCTCGGGCCCGGTATCAGCCGACTCAGGCAAGACTACTGGGAAGGGCTCCGGCGCTGGCTCGGCGATCGACAACGCAGAGTTCAGCGCAGCCTCCAGGGCCGGCAGATCGACCAGTTGAGGAGATAAACTCAGCTCGCCAAGTTGTTGAGCCTTCGACTCCTCGACTCCTTGAGCCGTGTCGGCAGCAACCAACTCCGGTTCAGCCGCAACTATTGGCTCCGGGACTGGCTCGGCCAACGCCGGAATGAGCTCAGGCACGTCCTCCGGCGCAGTTAAGTCAACCAGTTGAGGAGGCAACACGAACTCCGCTGTTTCGGCAGGACTTGGAATTTCCGCGCTAGTCTCGGGCGCGGCGAGCGCCGGCTGGGACGCGCCTTGGTGGCTTGGTTCTGAAACTGACTCAGGAGCGGGCTCGCGCAGAAACGCCGGAAACGACTCGCTGGGTGGGGCGGATAGTTCAGGCAAAATGCCCGTCGTATCCAGCGGGTGTTCATGGGGTTGCTGTCCGACGCTCGACATTATGTCATCCGTCAGGTGAATTGGCGCAGCCACATCGACCGATGGGGGTTCCTCCGCCTTGCCCTCGCCGGCCATCTGTTGGGCGGAAGCGGGGTGGCTTGCGGTGGGAACCGCTTGAACGGGTGCGAGCGTTGCAGTAGCCGGCGTCTCCGCAGGAGTGAGTGGGGATGGCGGCGCTTTCGCGAGGGCGGCGAAGCGCCTCACCACGGCAATCAAGTCGTGAGGAGAGAAGGGCTTCTTGATAATGCCGTCAGCTCGGACGCGCGCGCCCCGTTGCTCGTCGTAAGGTTCGAGGTCGCTGCCGACCAAGAGCACCGGGACATGGCGCAAACCCGGCGAGGTCTTCACGAATTCGCAGACTTCGTACCCATCTTTGCCCGGCATGGAAACATCGGCGAGCACGAGAACCGGTTGCATCACAGGCAACTTCTTGACCGCCGCGACTCCGTTCGAGACTGTCTGAACCTCGAAGCCCTCTTCCTGGAGAATTTGTTGGGCCTTCCGTTGAATGATAGGGCTATCGTCCGCAATGAGGATCAACCCAGCCACACAGCCTCCCTGCAAAGGTTGAATTGCCAAATGTCGGGTGAAACAAATATCACCACGGGGGGAGGAAGTCAAGAAAAGCAGGGGTCAGGAGTCAGAAGTCAGAAGTCAGGAGTCAGAAGTCAGGAGTTGAGTGTTCGCTCGACACTTTTGGGCGATATCCCAAAACACGTCCCTCTCCGCCCCAACCGTTGGAAGAGGTGGAAAAATCGGGACTTTGTCGTCCTGGATGACAGGCCGTAGATTGTTTCATACCTTCTTGGAATAGAGTCGGGCAATTGCAGGATCCGGAGCATCGCCTACTGACTCCTGACTTCTGACTCCTGACTCGTGCCTTTAGAACGGGACGAGCTTCTTGAGCACGTGGAATCGGCCTTTCTTCTTTTGAGGGGCGGAGTTGGCGGACTGGTCTTGGGAGGTGGACTTGGCTTTGTCGGCTTCTGTCTTCGCAGGGGTTTGGCTTTCGGCGGTCTTGGCTTCGGGTGGCGCCGCGGCCGGATTCGGGCTGGGGTTGCCGTTGGCGGCGGGAGTCTCTTCAGTCTTTGCCGGGCCCTCGTTCGCTGAAGTGGGGGGGCTGTTGGAATTGCCAGCAGCCGGTTTGGATTCGTCGGCCTTTCCGGAACCCAGGCTGGAGTCATTCACCGGCTGAGCGATGATCGAGGCGTTCGTGATCCCGGGAGCACTGGGCACTCGTTTCGCCAATTCCACCCCGCTCGCCGTCGCCCCTAGTTCAACCGGGCCTCGTAAAGTGACGGTGGTGTCTGGCGTCCCGGACATCGAGAGCGCGAGTTTTTCAAGTAAGCTCTTGCTTCGCACTCGGCTCGCATCCGCCTGGGCACGCGCCAGCGTCGCCTTGGTGGGCTTTGGGACCGGCTGTTTCATCGCCACGAGGCGCGCTTTGGCTTCATCCACATGCGGGCTCAGAGGAAAGTCCCGCAGCAGGCGCGAATAATAGGGAATCGACTCCTTGGGAATCTTCATGTGTTCCAGGCACTGCGCCATTCCAAACATGGCTTGATCGCCCTGACTAAAGTTGGGGTACTTTTCGATAATCTCCCGGAACCGCCCTCGCGCCGCCCGGTACAATCCCCTCCCCATGTAAAAACTTGCGGTCTCGAACTCGCCTTCCGCCAGAACTTCTTGGGCCTCGCGCAGGCGGGCCTTGGCGCGGATCGTCAAGGGGTCTTCGGGGTATTTCACCAGAAACTCCTTGAGTTCGACTTCCGCAAGGCGGGCTTCCGTCTGGTCCCGGTCAGCCTTAGCCATCATGCGGAAATGCGCCATGCCGACGCGGTACTGGGCCATCGGAGCCTCGGGCGCGGTGGGGAAGAAGGTGATGAAGTCCTTGTATTCAGCTTCGGACTGCGTGAGACCCGAGATTCCTCCCTGCTCGTAGTACGAATCCGCAATGGCGAGCTTGGCTTTTGCCAGATACTCGCTATCCGGATAAGTATTGATCATGGTCTGGAGGGTGAGGCGGCCAACGTCGAAGCGCCCGTGCACGATCTCGTTGCTGGCTTTATCGTAGAGGATCTTGTCCGGCTGATCGCCGGGATTGACGGCGGCGGCCAGGTCAGAGCGGCGCTTGCGATGAAAAAGGCATCCGGGAAGAAACACCCCGCCCAGCACAACCACGCACAGCAACCCGCTCAGGCCCTTCCAGCCCAACTTATTGGTTTGTATCGACAGTGCCTTTACTCCTGATCCTCACGCCGGGCAACGCTTGAGGTTGCCCAGAACTCCCACCGCGGCCGCCCGTACCGGTCGGCCATTCACACTTTACTCGTCCGCGGCAACCCGGAGACGAGGCGGAGAATCTCTCCCAGGCGTGCTCTGGGGTTCTCACTATTAAAGATGGCTGATCCCGCCACCAGGATGTCTGCGCCTGCATGCACAAGCCGCTCCATATGCTCGACGCGGATTCCGCCCTCCACTTGGATGACAAAATCCGCGCGACGCGCATCTCGCAAGGAGGCGGCGGCGCGCACTTTCTCCGCCGATCTGGGGATGAAGGTTCGCTCGCTCAACCCTGGATCAGAGGACAAGATTGAAAGATAATCGAATTCTCCAACTAAGTCCACAATTGAATCGACGGGCGTTGACGGATTTAAGGCAACCCCAGCCTGGACACCCTGCTTACGGATCGCATCCAAGACCTGATGCAAGCGCGTCGTGGCCTCGATGTGAACCGCGAGGCGGTCTGCGCCCGCCGCCAGAAATTCCCCAACGTAGCGCTCCGGGCGTTCAATGAGCAAGTGCAGGTCCAGAGTCAGGTTCGTCGCTTTTCGCAGATTGCGGACGACCGGTTGCCCCACGCTGATATCCTCTACAAAATGGCCATCCATCACATCCACGTGGACGATGCCCGCGCCTGCGTCTTGGATGTTGCGGAGCGCTTCGCCAAGTCGAGCAAAATCAGCCGCCAGCAGCGAGGGAGCGATCAGAGCCATAAGGTAAGGTCCCACGGCGAAGGTGCGAGCTGGGGGACACAAAGTCCAGCCTACCACAGTTCGGAGATAGGGAGTAGCGCGGCTCCACAGCGTCGAGGGACCGCGCTTAGCAGATAAGGGCAAAGGCTCGCCCTACATCGGCGGTTTAACGTCAAGCAGTTCGACGACAAACGTCAGCGTGGAGTTGGGAGGAATCGCTCCTGGGTAACCGCGCTCGCCGTAGGCCAGATCGGGAGGGATAACCAGCTTGCGCTTTCCGCCCACATGCATTGAAGCCACACCCTCATCCCAACCCTTGATGACTTCGCCGCGCCCCAGATGGAACTTGAACGGCTGCTTGCCCACGGAGGTGTCAAAGACCTTTCCATCCGAGAATGTTCCAGTGTAATTCACCACGACCGTGTCACCGTCTTTTGGCTGCGTGCCTTTGCCAACCACCATGTCTCGGTATTGCAACCCCGAGGGTGTGGTGGTCATTTGCGCCGCAGGCTTTGGGTGCGCCGCTCCCGCTTTAGGGGCGGCCTTCGGCGCCGTCGTCTGATCCTGCCCAGCCCATGCTCCGGCTGAGAGCAACGCCAGAAGTGTAAGGAGTATGGCAGCGTTCTTCATCTTGTTTCGTCCTCCAAGCTCGAAAATGTAGTTTTCCCGCGAGCGATCCTGGCCCGCCCGAATACAGTACCAAGAGTGGGGAGGGGTTTCAACTGGCATGTGGTAGGAGCAACCCTTGTGGTTGCCCAGGGCGGCCACAAGGGCCGCCCCTATGTCAGAGTAAGTTTTTTTCGCGGAGTATCTCAAGGTACTCGTCTTTCGACAACGGACATTTGCCAAGATCCTTGCACTGCTTTTGGGTAATATGAAGGTCATGCGGAAGGTGGCCGTGCCCTTTTTCTTTCGATGCGCGACGAATCCCAAACCCGGTGACCAGCCTATCGTCCACAAAGAGCTCGTAATACTTATGGCCCTTGCCTTCATAGGAGGCACAGCCTAGTTTGTGCGCAATAGCTTCCGCGTCGTCCTGGGTAAGCAAATTCCACCGCTTTTCGACTCAGGCTCGGCACTTCCCTTCCACACAAGTTCTCTGGGCCATCCCGTCCCTAGCTATTCGACATCTCCGAAATGTCTTACACCTCTTGGCTTTTTGTAAGGGTCGATGCTGACAGGTGGTGCTGCCTGAGTTTTTCGAACTAACTTGTCCAACAGGTTTTTCTGCCGTAGTGGGCCCTTTCCCAACCTGGTATCCGGCAGTTCATTGAGCCGATCCACAGTATCGATAAGAGTTTCTTTCCAATTGGCAATTGCTTCCTCTTCTGTGTCACCAGACGCATAGATGCCCAGGTCGAAATTGCTTGCCTCAAACCCGCCTTCCGCCTCCATCACGACGGCAGTGAAAGGTCTCATGATCTCATAGGGTTCGGGTTCCAAAGTCTCGATCGGAACCAGGAAGCTTCTTCGCTGAGCGGCGAGTTCTCCCAGTCTCTTGAGTTCCTGATCGACTTTCGATTCTAGTCCCGCAAAACTCTCGCAGAGTTCATCAAGCCGTTTGGTATAACGGGAAACCGCTCGCAGTTGCGCCTCAACCGATGTAGCCATAAAACCCCATTCCGACGAACAAATTCGTTTGGTTATTTTAGCACAGGCGCAACGACGTGCGGGCAGCGAGGGCCACGGGGCAGTGGTTTATCTCGCGCGCCGCAGCCCCAGGCCTAACCCAACGTAGTAAGCCAGGAAAAGCGTGAGAGCAGCGGCACACAGGAAATTGAGCGTTCTGGAGATTCCGCCTTTGGGCTCATCTCCGCGCTGGGAGATAACTATTCGCCAACTCAAAAGCACAGCAAGCCCAAGTAGATCGACCCACCTAACACCGTCGGCACTCATGGGGCACCGAGGGCGGCCACAAGGGCCGCCCCTACGCCAGCAGTGATTAGTTCTCGACCTGGACCAAGCCGTTGCCATTCAGCTTGGCGGCTTTCGGGTCGAAGGGCACGGAGAACTGCCGCTCGATCTTCTCACGCATGCAGGGGCCGGAGTTGTAAATGCAGAAGGGGTAGACCAAGCCATTGGGGGCAGAGTAGTGAATCACGCAGCGCTTTACGCGGGCGAAATCGTAATTGTAGGAATCCATGAAGTGCATGCCCGCGACCAGGAGAGTTTTATAAGTGAAGGTGCCGTCGCCCTTGCCCCGGCCGTACTCGTGGTCGGTCATGCCCTGAAGCGTTTGCAGGAAGCGCTCGAAGGTCAAACCCTGCGGCGCAAACTGCTGCCTGAAATGGCGGCGAAGCTTCTGCCAGGCGTTGATCTTGGTGAACATCTTGAATCGCGCGCCCTCAGCTTGCCGGGCGAGCAGGTCGATATCGCGAAGCATGGCGGGCATATCGAAGAAGCGAGTGATGGGGATCGCGGTTTTCGACTTCGGGTGAACGTAGAGATAGGTGCCCATGGCGCAATGCGGGTGAGAGGTCAAATTCGGGCGGTTGAAATTCTGCAAGTTTGACAACAGCTTGGAGAAGGGCGAAATGCAGGACAGCGGGAACCAATCTTCGTATTTGTCGGTCAAGCCGGTCTGGTCGGCCACGGCGTGCGCGAGGTCGGATTGCGTGAAGCGCTTGCTCTCCAGTTCCCTGCGATTGATGCGGCCAGTGAAACATACCGGCTGGAAGCTGAAACCACTGACGCAGTCGACGTTGTCAATGGCCAGGCGAATCATGTCGCCGATCTGGTGGTCGTTGACGCCTTTCACGATGGTGGGTACGAGGATGATCTTCAGACCAGCCTTCCGGCAGTTTGCAATGCACGCCAGCTTCTTTTCGAGCAGGCGCTGGCCGCGCGTGCGGAGGTAAACTTCGTCGCTGACGCCATCAAATTGCAGGTAGAGCGTGTGGAGGCCGGCTTCCTTGCACTTCAGAGCGAATTCCGCATCGGCGAATTCAATACCGTTCGTGGCGCACTGGATGTGGGTGAAGCCCATCTCCGTGGCCATGCGCAGCACATCGTGGAAGCGAGGATAAAGCGTAGGCTCACCGCCGGAGAACTGCACCACACGGTTGGGCACGGGGCGCTGCTCGCGAAGCGTCTTCAGCATCCCACGCACCTGCTCGAAGGATGGCTCATACAAGTATCCCACGGCGTTGGCGTTGGCAAAACAGACCGGGCAGGTGAGGTTGCAGCGATTGGTGAGGTCCACGTTGGAGAGCACGGTGTGGGAAGTGTGCAGCGAACACAAACCGCAATCCTCCGGGCAGCGAGCCGCGTCAGGGAGTTGCGGGTTCTCGAGACCCCGGTTATCCCCGAATTCGAACTCCTCCATCTTGAGATACAGCCTTGCATCGGAGTAGATCAAGTCACGAAAGTCGCCATGCTCCGCGCAGCTTTTCTCCATGTAAACCGCGCCATTCTGCTCGAAGATCCGGGCGTCTATCACTCTCAGACATTCCGGGCAAACGGATTGGGTGGTCTTGGGAAGGCCCTTTTGCAAGGGTTCGATGGGCGCGCCGGTAAAAGTCGCAGGGGGCTGAACGCGCTGAAATTCCTTCCGTCGCGGGGATCGTACGTCTGGAGTAATAGTAACAGTGGCCATTGTGTCTCCTTTAAGGTCTATTGCAGCGCATTTAAGCAGAATCGGATACTTAGGGCGCGGGAAACTCCGGCAACCTTCATCGTCGAGCCAAGCGGCGAGGAGCACGGGCGCTCACGGAAGAAGGTCCTCCCTGCCGGAGGTCAGATTAGACCACTCCAATCAATCGGTGAGCAATGCGAATAACGCGGATGGGGAGAAAAAAGCAGCGAATGGTGGATAAAGGGGGTCGAATGGAAAAGTGTAACCAACTGATAACAAAAGAGATACAGACATTTTGTCAGTTTTTTCTCAACGCGCTCCGCGCATTCCAAACGTCAGCGTTTGCCGCAGTTATTTTCGGAAAAGGTTCTCGAATGCTTGGCGCGCGTCCAGCGGCTTAGAGGTGGAGGTTTCACGCTCGACTGTCGTTCGCAGGGAAAAATAGCTGCACTGGTTCTTAATGTCCTTTCTTGGGATGCGGGTCGTGATCGGCTGGGTACATTCGAAGCGGGCGGCTGTGTCGAAGAACGAGCACTGCTTGCAACTGTGCAGTTCAAAGCCGCACTTTGGACAGCGTCCTTGAAGGTTAATCCCGACCGGCAGGATCAGGGCGCAGGAAGCACACCGCGACACCTCGCGCTTTCCCGGCATGTTGGGAGTCTTCGGCCCAATCTGTTCCCGCTTGTGGATCGGCTTCTTCTCGGGCCTCTCACGGTCGCGGTCAGAATCCATGTATCCCCGCTGTCTATACTTGGGCGACATCTGCACTCCTTTCGGCGGAAGGAAACTCGCTCGGCAAAGAACTGTGGGTGGGTCTATCATACGCCGAGTGTTGGCCTACAGCAAATAAGAAAGTCGTGTAGGGGTAGGGCTTGCCCTACCCGCCCGCCGATGGCTCGGCAAAAGGGGACGGCAAGCCGTCCCCCTACATTAAATACCCGCGCAATTTCATCCAGTCCGCCAGCCGTTGCGGCCAGGAAGACAAGATAGGGTCTTTCTGCGCCAAGCCCACGCCATGCTGTCCGTGCTGATAAATGTGCAGTTCCGCCGGCACGCCCGCTTTTCGCAAGGCCAGATAAAAAGCCACGCTGTTTTCAGCAGGCACCCCCGCGTCGTCGTTGGTGTGGAAGAGAAAAGTGGGCGGTGTCTGAGCGGTCACCTGCTTTTCGTTCGAGAGATAGTCGGCCAGTTTAGGATCAGGGTTGCCGCCCAACAGGTTCTTGCACGAGCCCTGGTGCATAAATGACTCGCTACAAGTAATCACCGGATAAGCCAGGATGGCAAAATTGGGCCGCGAACTGACCCGATCGACGGGATCCGCGGCAGAGGGATTCCCGGCGTCGAAGTGCGTGGCGGCAGTGGATGCCAAGTGACCGCCCGCCGAAAAACCCCAAATGCCGATCCGGTCAGGGGCGATTCCCCACTCCTGCACATGCCCGCGAACGTAGCGCAAGGCGCGCTGCGCGTCGTTGATCATGGCGGGGTGATGGTAGCGCGGCGCAAGCCGGTATTTCAGAATGTAAGCATCGACCCCCAGGGCATTCAGCCACTCGGCTATTTGGCGGCCTTCGTGATCCATAGCCAGCACGGCGTAACCGCCGCCAGGACAGACAACAACGGCGCTGCGAGCAGCCTGGCCTTTGGGTAGCGAGTAGAGCGTCAGCGAGGGCCGGTCCGCGTCGTCGGTGCCCACTGCGCCCGGCGCCCCTTCCGGCCAGAGGAGCACTACCGGGTGCTCGGGGGCCGATGCCTCTGCTGGTGCCGAAAAAGCCAAGAACAGGCCAACGGCCATGGATGCGTAAAGCAGACTGAGTAGCTTTCCTCTCATCATTACCTCCGGATTAAGCACAGGCGTCCACCCGCTGAGAGGGCGCTGGAAAACCCTCCGCACTGTAACCTTAAGTTGACATCGGCATGCGTCCCATCGCCCATAGTATAGTAATGGTGCGGACTCCGGTCACGGACGAGCCAGGGAGGTGCCCGTCAGCCAACTGGGTTTCCGCTCGCGTGGGAGCGGCGCAACTCTCGACCATGCGTAGGAAGCGGCCTCGGCAGCTCGACAGCGCAAAACGGGTCACCCAACGACTGCGGAGATTCCTCGCCTGGTAGAACCGAAACCAGGAATGACAGTTGAGAATCTTCCATCTTTAGCGCCAGTTACCACGTTGGCAACTCGCGTGCAGTTAAGCGTCGGCGCGACTCGCGGGCCGTGGGGCTCCGCGCAGCAGGCGAAATGTCCGCATCGCCCAATTGTGTTTCGGCATTTCTCCTCAGGCTATCATCGTCTCGGCCTTGTCAGCGCAAAAGGATAAAACGTGTTTGCCATTTCTAGACGCAGTCTACTGTCCAACGGACCCTTAGTAGTCCTAGCCACCTTAATGCTCGGCGGCATGCCGGTGGTTGTATGTGCGCAGGACCAGACGCAAGCTAAGTCGCAACCTGCGAACCCTAACGCAAGTTTGCCGCCAGCGCCCGCTGCTGGTGCGAAGAAGAATATACCTCAGAAATCCAAAGAAAAGGAAAAGTTCCCGCCGCCGGGCCCGCTTGAAGGAGCGACGAAGACCGAACTCCACACCGTGGCGCCAGGGGAGAGCCTTCCTTCCTTGGCTCTCCATTATTTGCCGCAAACCTGTTATATGACCAGGGCCGAACTCGAGGCTGCCATCCAGCAGGCGAATGCCGGCAAGATCGGAAAGTATCTGAAGCCCGGCACCCAATTGACTATTCCCGGCATTTTCACCGAGCCTCTCGTCGAGCATTCGGTTCCCGTCCCCAAGGATTTCGAGACTCGCGGCATCTATCTCACCGGTTGGATGGCGGGAAGCGACAAGGGCCTGGATTTGATTCACCGCTGGCGGGAAGCCGGAGGGAATACCATCGTTTTCGATGTCAAGGATTTCGACGGCTTGGTCAACGTACCCTTCGAGCATCCTCTTGCGCCGCAGGGGAAGCATGTGCCCATCCGCAACCTTCCCAAATTGATCCGCTACGTCCACTCGCTGGGACTCCATGCGATCATCCGCATTGCGATCTTCCGTGATGAAACGCTTGTCACAAACCACAACGAACTGGCGGTGCAGTCCAGACGCACAGGCCACGCGTGGAGAGAAAACGGGAAACTCGTGTGGACCGACCCCTCGCAACCCAAGGTTCAGGACTATGACCTGGCGCTGGCCCGAATGGCCGCGAATTCCGGCGCTGACGAAATCCAGTTCGATTACGTACGCTTTCCCGCAGAAGGCGACCAGAAGGATGCGCGATTCGCCTACGAGGCTGCGCACCCGGATTGGGCGCGGACCGACGTGATCCGCAAGTTCGTCGCGCGCGCCTACAGCGAGCTCCACCCCCTGGGAGTCTTGTTTTCGCTGGATGTCTTTGGAGTGATGGCCTGGCAGCGCACGGTTGACCTGGCGCACACCGGCCAGGATATCCCTGGTATGGCGCGCTCCTGCGACGTGCTCTCGCCCATGATCTACCCCTCGCACTTCTTCGGCATGGAGGGATACGCGCACCCGGGCGACGCTCCCGAGCACTTTATCAGTGAGTCGATGCAGCGCTTCGCGGAGGTCACGACGGATTCCAAAGTTGTATTGCGGCCCTGGCTTCAGGCCTTTGCCTGGCACACCAAAACCTTTTCCAAAGCTTATATTCGAACCCAGGTCAGCGTTGCAAAAGGACAAGGGGGAATAGGATTCCTCTTTTGGAACGCGCGCAACGATTATTCGAAGCTGTTCCCCGCCATGGCTGAAATGCGCGCGGCCCCCGGACGCTTCTTCCGGGGCGACGAGGTTCATGCGCCGCCCGCCAAGGTGACTGCAAGCCTCGTGCACTGAAGAGCCTTACTCGAGCGGTCCGCGAACCCTTGAACGCCGCTTCGGCCCAGAGTATATTGCTGCTTAGACCGAAGTGCAGGTGTGGCTGGGGCACGCAGGGCTAGTGGCCTCACAGAGAGCGCACCTGCAAGTTGTCTTCGTCTTCTGGCAGGCAAGGACTTTGCACCAGCAATCAGGAAGGAGCGGACCGTGATGAGATCTCTGAACCTTCGAAGATTTGTCGCCGCATCAGCGGGGCTGTTCGCTCTCGGCTTTATTGCATTCGCCGGCGCCGGAAGCCGTAGCGTCGGGGTCGCGCACGCCGACCCTGTGGTGGGCCCCCCGCCGGACAAACCTGCGGCGCCTTCTCCCATTCCTGCTGCCGCTCTAATCAATCCGCAGGACCTTGCCAAAGTTCTCTCCTCACTCCCGAGCGAAAGGCCCCTCCTCATCTATGTCGGCTTTCGCCTTCCCTACACTCAGGCCCACATACCGGATTCTGAAAACCTTGGTCCCGCCGCCAACCAGGCGGCGCTGCAACAGTTAGTCAAGCGGATGAACGGGGTCGCCCGAGACCGATTCATCGTTATTTACTGCGGATGCTGCCCCTGGAGCCACTGCCCGAACGTCAGGCCGGCCTACGAAGCCTTGCACAACCAGGGATTCAAGAAGCTGAAGGTGCTTTACATCGCCGATAATTTGGGGACGGACTGGGTAGACAAAGGATATCCCGTGGCTAAAGGTGAATGAGGAAACCACATTGATGACGGCAACCCTCGCGGCGCCATTCTGCGCCGCTTTGCTTTTTGATGGCCTCGCGCGGGCGATCTTCATCGCAATCTGCCTGGCCAGCCTCTGGCTATTCTTGAAGATCGTTAAACGCCGGCTGTATTCGGTGCTCGCTGCGCCCGGAGACCTCCCTCACGATCATATTCCCAAGCGCCTCTGGCGGGTTTTCAAGGAAGTCATCCTTCAATACCGAGTGCTGCGTGACCGGCCCGTTGCGGGCATACTCCATGCCTTTGTTCTGTGGGGATTTCTTGCCTTCACCTGGGTCAGCGCGCAACACATGCTGCTGGGCCTGCGCGGTTTGTCAAAAGCCACCGAGGCACGAAGCTGGTACAACACGTTTGTGGCAGTTTGGGCAGTGGCAGTTCTGGTGGCCATGATCGGCTTGTCGTTTCGGCGATTTGTATTGCGGCCCAAAGCGCTCGGAAAGCTGTCCGCCACGTCCGGGATTGTTGCGTTCCTGATCTCGGCGCTCATGGTGACGTACCTGCTGGGCTGGGGAGTGTTTCCCGTCGGAACTATGGCTTGGAGAGTGAACTGGTGGGCGCATTCGATATCGTTTTTTGCGCTGCTCGACGTGATTCCCGTTTCGAAACATCTGCACCTGGTGCTCGCCCCGATCACGATCTTCCTGGGCTCCGAGACCACGAGCACCATGCGAGCCTTGCGGCAGGAGGGCGAAGATCTGGGAATGATCCACTTCCCCGATCTGGGGCGCAAGGACGTTCTGGACGTTAACGCATGTGTCGAATGCGGCCGTTGCACGCAGTTCTGCCCTGCCAACCTCGCTGGTGGATCGCTGAGTCCGAAGGAAGTCATCCTTGATTTGCAAAAAGGCCTGCTCAGCGGCGGCGATTTGGTGGCAGGAACTGCGGAGGAAAAAGAGCAGGGGAAAGTCTACGTTTCGGAGGAGGACCTCTTCCAGTGTCTCTCCTGCGGCGCCTGCGAGTACGTTTGCCCGGTGGGCATCGAACATGTGGGAAGGAAAATTCTGGATTTGCGGCGCGGACTGGTCAGCGAGGGACGCATCAGCAGTGAGAAAGTGGCCGAGCTGTTCACCACCATGGAACGCGCTCCCCACAATCCCTGGGGCATTGCGCACGAGACACGGCAGAACCTTTTAGCCTCGAAGCAGTTCCCTATTTTCGACGGCAGCCAGGAATGGCTTTTCTGGCTGGGCTGCGGATTGAGTTTCGATCAGCACGGCCAGGCGGTTGCCACGGCCATGAAGCAGATTCTCGATGCCGCCTCCGTCTCCTGGGGCGTGCTGGCGCGTGAAACCTGCTGCGGTGAGCCGGCGCGGCGCGCGGGCAACGAGTACCTGTTCATGCAACTTTCGGAAAAAGTGATCGAGGCGTTTGGGAACGCCCACGTGAAGAAGGTCGTCCTATGCGATCCCCACTGCGCCACCATGTTAGATAAGGACTACCGGCAAGTCCCTTCCTATGCGGAACTCGGCATCAAGGTCGTGCACCATACCGAATTCATCGCAGAACTCCTCCCTCGCCTCCCGATCGCACCGGCAGCTCTATCGGCGACCTACCATGACCCCTGCTACCTTGCCCGCGGCCGCGGGATCACGGCTGAACCGCGCAAGATCCTGCATTCCTGCGGCGTCGCGTTGACAGAGCCTGAACACCATGGCCAAAGCACCCAGTGCTGCGGCGCCGGCGGCGCGAGGCTCTTCATTACTGACGACAAACGCGAGCAGACGAAACATCGGGTGAACGAACTACGGTTTGCCCAACTCGCCGCAACCGGGGCATCTACGCTGGCGGTGGCTTGCCCGTACTGCCCCACCATGCTTCGCGACGCCGCCAACCGCGCCCAGCGCGATGACCTCGAGATTGTCGATGTGGCGGAAATCGTGGCCAGAAGCCTGAGGCTGAAATCGTTCGAGGATGCGCCGAAAGGGTGAACGGCAGCCAGCGACAGACAAAAAAGAACGTGGAGGGAGAATCCTCATTGGCGCTTGGGCCGAACCTGCTCGAGCGCCTCGTCAATGGCGGATCCGACGAGGAGTCATTCATGCCCACAGAAATACTGACCACAGTTGTTGGAAGCTACCCGGTTCCCTCCTGGTTAGTGGGTAACACCTCCCGCGTAGTTCTGCGCGACGCGGTCATGACAGTGCTCAAGACCCAGGAACTCGCCGGACTCGACGTGATTTCTGACGGCGAATTGCAGCGTTTCGATCCCAGCCATCCCGAGACCAATGGGATGATTGACTATTTCGTTTCGCGGATGGAAGGGATTCGGACCCGCTTCACCAGATTCGATCTTGAGACGTTCCGCTCTGACCGGGGGTTGGACTACCGGTCCATGCCGGCAGGCGTCGTGGAGGGAAGGATCGGAGAGGGCACGCTCAACCTGCGGGCGGATTTCCAGTTCGCGCAGGCCCTGACGACGAGGCCGCTCAAATTCACCTGCACGGGGCCGCACATGCTCGCCAAGGTGCTGACGAGCATCCATCGCGCGACCGCTGCGGATCTTGCCATGGACATTGCAGAGGTCCTCAGGCGGCAACTTGAAGCGATCAACGCCGCTGTCGTCCAGCTTGATGAAGCAAACATCAGCGGCCATCCGGAGGAGAGCGACTGGGCCGCTGCAGCCATCAACCATGTCCTGAAGGGAATACGAACTGAAAAGGCCGTCCACGTCTGCTTTGGGAATTATGGTGGTCAAACCATTCAAAAGGGTTTCTGGCGGGAACTGCTTCCTTTTCTTAATCTCTTGAGTGCAGACCACGTGGTGCTCGAATTTGCGCGGCGGGGATATGACGAACTGCCAGTCCTCAGCGACCTTGACCCGAGGGTCGGCTTAGGAATTGGAGTCGTGGACGTGAAGGACAATGAAGCTGAGCAACCGGACCTCGTCGCGCAACGAATCGAGCGGATTGTCAAGATCTTAGGCGAAGGCAGACTCCGATATGTTCATCCCGACTGCGGGCTGTGGATGCTGCACCGGAGCGTGGCTGACCGGAAGCTCAAGGCTCTGGTCGACGGCCGGAACCTTTTTCTTAGTGGAAGGTAGACGGCGCGCTCGCTTCCGCGAGTCCGGCGACTTTATCGATCCGAGAGTTTTGGAATTCTCGCCTGCCTGTGCTCGAGGCCGGCAAGCACAGACAATGTGACCGCGCCACTCTTCACGGTGCCCCTACATATAGGGCCTCGAGTTTCGCAAAATCCAACCTTTTGTGGTTTTCTCTTTACTTCCCTCCTTTTTCATGTTACCTATACTTTGGAGTTACAGGGGATTGCTCGCTTCCGCCTTGGCCGCCCGCGCCAGAAGGTAGGCTGGGGCCGAATCGAGCTTGCTGTGCACGGGAACGCCTTTGCCACACCGGGTGGCGGACTATGTTGCTGTGTCAGTGTCGGCTAGATAACGGGCCCACCACAGGGTACGGCGTCATGCTTCTGGCATCCGTTTCAACGCGCGATTGGGTTTGCACCTCCTCGAAAGGACCAGAGGGAAGGGGTGTAGCTTGTATAAACTGAAGAAACTCGAGTTGTTGGGCTTCAAGTCGTTCGGAGAGCGGTCGAGGCTGGAATTCTCGGATGGTGTGGCCGCGATCGTTGGACCGAACGGCTGCGGCAAGTCTAATCTTTCGGATGCCGTCTCCTGGGTCCTCGGGGAGCAGAGCGCGCGAAGCCTGCGCGGCGAGCGGATGGCCGACGTGATCTTTAACGGCACTGGAACCAGGCCTCCCACGAGCATGGCGGAAGTGAGCATGACGCTCATCGACCCGGAGTACAACGAGGCCGGCTTCCCGGAGGAAGAACCGCCGCAGGCGGACGCCCAGGAACCTGTAGTCATCTCAAGCGACAACGGCGAAGTTATAGCTGGAGGCAACGGCAACGGCAGCGGAGAAAAGCAGGCGTCCAAGCTTCGGCATCGCGCCGGCGAGATTGCGGTGACGCGCCGCTTGTTCCGCTCCGGCGAGAGCGAGTACTTGATTAACGGCCAGGTCTGCCGTCTGCGCGACATCCAAGACCTGTTCATGGGCACGGGGCTGGGCCCGGAATCCTACGCCATCATCGAGCAAGGCCGAATCGGGCAGGTTCTGAGCTCCCGGCCGTCCGACCGGCGATTGATCCTGGAAGAGGCAGCGGGGATTTCTAAGTTCAAAACGCGCAAACGGCTGGCGGAAGCCAAGCTCGAGTCGTCGCGGCAGAACCTCTCTCGCATCGCCGACATTCTGGAAGAAGTCAGCAAGCAGGTGAACTCGCTGAAGCGCCAAGCGTCCAAGGCGCGCCGCTACAAGGAACTGCACGAAGAGCTGCGAGCCCGGCTGAAAGTGGTTTTGACTTCGCGCTGGGCAGCCCTGGAGGCGGAGTGTGCCCGGCTGGGCGGCGAAGTGACCCAAGCACAGGAAGCGTGCCGGCTTACGGCGCAGAGGCTCGAAGCCCTCGATCAGGAGCAGAAGGCCGCTACGCACCAGCATGAGGAGTGGGAGCGCGCCCTCACGCAATTGCGCGAGCATATTTCGCAAAGCGGACTGGAGCGCGAGCGGTTACTTTCGCGTTGCGAACAAGCGCGTCAGCAGGCGGCAAGCCTCGAGGCGCGGTCCGCGGACGCAGCGCGGGAACAGGCCGGATTCGAAGCCCAACTGAGTTCACTGGAAGAGCAGACCAAAGAGAGAAGCCTCCAGCTCGAGCGGGTCCAACAGGATTGGACTGCGGCTCAAGAAGCGCTGGCCCAACTGGTCTCACGGCAGGAATCGCTCGCGCTCCAGGTGTCGGCAGCGGAGGAGGAAGTCGAATCATGCCGCCAGGATTTGTTGGCTGCGGTGAGCCATGCGGCGGAACTGCGCAACCAGCTCGTGCAGGCCGAAGAGGCAAGCCTGGCGCTCTCGCGGCAGGCGGCGCGCACCGGAACTGAGAAGCAGCGCGCGGAGGAAGAAAACCAGCGCTGGGCGGCTGAACTGGAGGCGTCCATCGCCGCCCAACGGCAAGGCACGACGTCGCTGGCGGATCTGGCGCGGACGCTCGGTGAAACTGAGGCGAACCTCGAGGGGGCTCGGACCGAGGAAACCTCTTTGCGGTCCGGTCTTGAAACGCTTCGCCGGGAGCACTCCGCTGCCGTGGCGCGCAAGCAGGCGCTGGAGGAGTCCCTGGCGCGTCACGCGTACAGTACGGAGAGCGTCCGGCGGTTGCTGTCGGACGAAATCCCCATGAACGGGCATCGTTTCCGTCCCCTCGGCGTGCTCGCCGACTTTGTCGAGGTAGCGGCCGGCTACGAGGAAGTGGTGGAAGATTTCCTTAAGCAGGAACTCGAGTGCGTGGTTGTGGAACAACACGAACAAGCCCGCTCCGGCATCGCCTTGCTGCGCTCGGAAGGAAGAGGGCGATCCACCTTCTTCGTTACGCAGATGCCCTCTCTGGACCACGCAAACGGGGAGACTCACACGGAGCTCCTGGCGGAGACTGGCGTCCTGGCGCCCGTCCGGGAATTGATGACTTTTCAGAAGTCTCTTGGGCTCAATGGCGACCTGCCGCTGCCGGCGCTCGCCCACGCCTATCTGGTTGAGGACTCCGCTACTGCCCAGCGGCTGGCAGGGTCTTACCCTGAATACCACTTCCTGACTCGCTCGGGTGAACACTATCAGCATCGCCTGGTGTCCGGCGGCAAGGGTTCCAGCGCTGGACCATTAGCCTTGCGGCGCGACTTCCGGACACTCGAGCGACGCACGGCCGAATTGGAGGCCAAGATCCGGGCGTGCGAGGCGGACCTGGCCGATGCTGCGGGCCGCGCCGCGCAACTCGCCAAAGACCACGCGCATTTGACCACGGCCAAGCAGGAGGCGGAAAAGAAGGCTGTGGTAGCTGATGAGAAGTTGCGCCAGACCCGCGATGCGTGCGAGAGAGCGGCCGCGCAACTCAAAGTCCTTCAGTCTGAAGCCGCCCAGCTCGCCCACGACCTCGCCGCAGCCGAAGAACGCAAAGCCGGCCTGCGCTCGGAACTGGAAGCGGCAGGCCAGGAAAAGATTGCGCGCGAAGAAACCGTCACCCAATCAACGGCAGCGCTTCGCGAGCTCCGCGCCGAGATGGAACAACTTGGGCAGAAGCTCGCCGAGGCAAGCGGTTCGAGTAGCGCCCTCGAGGAACGAACCCGCGCCGCCGGCGCCGAAGTCGAGCGCCTGGTGGGCATGTGCGCGGAAGTCCGCGCCCGCATGGCGCGCCTCCGGCAACAATCTGAGAGCTGGCGCGAACAACAGGAACTGCTGGCGAAGGAAGGCGAAGCCAACCTGGTCCGCTTAAGTGAGCTGGAAGCCGGACTGGAAACGGCGCGGAGCGAGCTCCGCCAGTGCGAGGAGAAATCTGCGGCGGAAGAAGCGCAACGGGCGTCGCTGAGTCCGCAGGTGGACGCGGCACGAACCGAACTTGAAGCCCATCGCGCCCGGCGGTCGGAGGCGGAAGTGGCCTTTGCCCGCACTGATTCCGACCGCACTCACCAGCAGCAGCAATGCCGCGAGGAGTTGCACGCCGAACCGTCAGCAGTGATGGCCGAGTTGCCCCCGGACTCCATACTGGCGGGCGAAGTTCTGCAGGCTGCGGAGGAAGAGGCGAGGCAGCTCAAGACGCGCATCGAGAACCTGGGGCCGGTCAACATGATGGCCCTCGAAGAACTCCAAGAGGCCGAGGAGCGCCTCACCTTCCTCGACACCCAGCGCCAGGATCTGCTGGCTTCGATCGAGGACACCACCCAGGCCATCCGCGAAATCGACCTGGTCTCGCGCCAGCAATTCCTGGAAGCCTTCAAGGCCATCAACGGCTATTTTGCCGAAACTTTCCGCAGTCTCTTCGGGGGCGGAATCGGCGAGATGCGGCTGAGCGATGAGTCCGACGCGGACAGCGGCATTGACATCGCCGCTCAACCCCCCGGCAAACGCCTTCAGAACGTGCTGCTGCTCTCGGGAGGCGAAAAGGCGCTGGCGGCCCTGGCGCTGCTGATTGCTATCTTCCGCTACACTCCAAGCCCCTTCTGCATTCTGGATGAAGTGGACGCTCCACTCGACGAGTCGAACATCGAGCGCTTCAGCCGCATGGTCGAACAGATGAGCCGCCACACCCAGTTCATCCTCATTACCCACAGCAAGCGCACCATGGAAGCCGCCCGCGTCATGTATGGCGTCACCATGCAGGAACCCGGCGTGTCGAAGTTGGTTTCTGTGCGTTTCGATGCGCTGCGGGCTGAGCCGGTGGCGGTAGCGTAAGAGCAGGATTCAAAGCCAGACAATCTTGAGAAGAGACTCGATCCGCTCAAAGTCCTTGTCACCTGTTACCAAAGGTGCCTTGCGGCTTTCGGCGAGCGAGGCGGCGAAGCAGTCTGCATAAGGAAGGCCGTGTATCGCCTTGAGACTTGCGGCCAAGCGGGTAAGTTCAAAGTCAGCGTCTACGATCTCGATGGGCAATTGAGCGATCTCACGGAGCTTGCCGTTGGCTGCCGCTTCGCCGCGGGCACGCCAGACCGAGTAGTACACCTCACCCCAATTGACGACCGACATCAGCAGCGGGCATTTCGCTTCCGCAGCTTTGCCGAGCAGATCTTCGACCGTAGTGGCGCCGCTCCGATCCTCAAAAAATGTCATCAGCGCGCTCGAGTCGAGAACGTGAGTTTTCACAGGACTCGCTCTCTCTTGCGTTCCTCGATCAATTGCTCCAGCGGCGAAGGGCCGCCCTTGAGCGAGCCACGCAGCCGGCGAATGAATTCTCTTGTGACGGGCTGAACCACGATATGCCCGTTTTCCTCGAGGAACGAAACAAGCGTTCCCCGTTTAATTCCCAAGCGACGCCGCAGCGGCGCAGGAATTACCACCTGTCCCTTGACTGTTACGGTGCCGGTTTCCATTTTCATAGGGCTACCACCCCACGGATATCCTACCATAATTAGCTTCGTAAGCCAAATCCATTGCATCCTACCTTCTTAAAATCAGCAAACCCGTTCCGGTGACCGGGTAACGCAGAGCCTCTGGTGGCGCGACTCTGCGGTTCTTCGAGCGGCATTTTCATGTGCGTATAGGCGTGAAAATCAAAATCCTTAACATTAAAGCCACAGACTCGCAGCACACGCAGGTTTGCCGACCATGTGTCGGTCAATGCAACTTGATGATGCTCAGGACATTCGAAAAGTCATCGGTCCACACCCTTGCGCCCAGGACCGGAGAAACTGGCATCCACCGCGCGTCCTGCGACAACACGTGAAGATCCTCGCTTTTGCGAGCCATCACCATCCAGACTGAGGCGTACTTTCCCGCCTTCAGATCATCCTCGCCCGTCGCCGTATCGAGGTTCAGCAGACACACCGCCCCAGCGTCGTGTGCCAGGTTGCCAAGGACCTGATGAAGGTCGAGGTAGCGGTTGCTGATGTGAAACGCCAGCAAGCCGCCGGAGGCAAGTTTGCGGAGGTAAATTCGCAGGGCCTCACGCGTGAGGAGATGCATCGGGATGGAATCGCCGCTGAAGGCGTCGAGGACGATGATGCCGTAGGCGCCATCGGGGGCTTCTGCCAGCGACAAGCGCGCATCTCCCAACACCACGCGTGCCTGCGGGGCGCAGTTCGACAGGTAGGTGAAGTATCGCCTCGCGCGGGCAATTCGCTCCACCAGGGGGTCGATCTCATAGAATGTGAACTGTCCACCGGGGGATTGGTAGGCAGCCAACGCGCCCGCTCCTAACCCAACGATCGCCACTTGGTTTTCCAGTGCATTCCCGGCGTCGGCGGCAAATACCTGCCCGATCGGCCCACTGCGTGTGTAGTAAGCGAGAGGCTCGCAGGCGCGTGCCGGGTCCAGACTTTGGATTCCGTGCACAGTGCCGCCGTGGAAAAGTACGCGAAGCCCGTTCGCGTCGTCATTGGCAATCCGATAAACTCCGAAGAAGCTGCGCTCGGTGCTCAGGACATGGCCGAAGTGGCCGGTGTAAGCGCCGCTCGCCAGCATCAGCGCCGCCAATCCCAAGGCGAAGCGCAGGGGCCGCCTGCCGAAGCTGAGGCACCAGACTGCGGAGACGCCGAAAATCATAACATTCATGGTGAGGCCCGGCTTCAGACCCTCAGCTTCGAGCGCGAGGATCAGCATCGCAACACAAACGCCCACTGCCACAGGAAGCAAGCAATCCAACTTACGGGCTCGCGGCGAATCTTCGACGATGTCGATGGGTGGGCGCAACGCCGCCGCCAGCACCAGCGCTATTGGAAATTCCACCAGGGAGTGGAAGACCAGCGGCGCGATGATCGCGTTGAAAATTCCGCCGAGCACGCCTCCCACCGACACCCAAAGATAGAATTCGGTCAGGCGCCGTGCTGACGGCCGCCTCCGCCACAACTCACCGTGGCAAACCATCGCGGCGACAAAAAGCGTGACGAGGTCGATCGGTATCACCGCGATCAAGGACAGATACGTCTTGGTAAGAACGGGTATTGAGGCTGCAAGAATTAGAAACGGCAGCCGGCGGACGAGCCAGCGGTGGGAGAGCAGGGGTCTCGGCGCAAAGACGAGAATGAAACTCAGAAGATAGAGGGAGAGAGGAAGAACCCATATCAAGGGGATCGGAGGGATATCCGTGGTGAGTTCGCTGGTCACACCTAACATCAGGCTCGACGGCACAAACGCCAGAGCGACCCAGCGCGCCCGGCGGCGCAAGTCTAAATCGTCGCGGTATTCGCCCGCGCCATCCTGAATCACGTCGTTGGGGGGAGGTTCGCCTACAAAAGAATCTGCCGTGTCAGACACACGCCAGACAAGCGCTGCACAGACCAGGACAAGCAGCACAAGCAATCGGTACCACGATGCCCACAGTCGCGTCTGCGCGCCCAGGCCGAAGGCAGGCTCAAGCAGCAGCGGGTAAGCCAACAGGCCAAGCAGGCTGCCGGCGCTGCTGGCCGCGTAAAGAAAATAAGGGTCGCTTGCCGAAGAATGTCGGGAATGAGAGAACCACTTCTGAAGCAGGGGTGTGCTGGCGGAGAGGGCGAAAAAAGGCGCTCCCACCCCAACCGCCAGCACGAGGAGCAGCCAAGCCACCGGATTGTGCCGCGCCGGCGGCGCCCACCCTGCGGGGACGCGGAATGGCAAGGTCAACAGCGCGCCAATGAGCACGACCAGGTGCAGCCTCGCCTGTCCACGCCTGCCGAGAAGCTTCGCCGAAAGGTGCGCATAAAAGTATCCGCACAGCAGCACCGTCTGGAAAAACATCAGGCACGTGTTCCAGACCGCCGGCGTCCCTCCCAGGAGCGGTAGCACCATCTTGGCGAACATGGGCTCCATCAGGAAGAGCAGCCCCGCGCTTACGAACATCGTTACGGCAAACATGCCGGCGCGAGCGATATTACTCGCGCGACTGCCAGGCGAACTGTGGGGTGAAAGTTCCACGCTACAGAGGTCCCTGGCCTGCGGCGGGTTGAAGTCCCCCCGGGGGCTTCTCTTGCAATCTTCAAACTGCCGTCATAGCCGCAAGAGAACCGTGTCCCGATGTCTGCTACACCTGCCATGAAGTCACGGACAGGCACAATGAGAAGGTGTTATTAGCACAAACGCGGGAGAGGTTTCAAGGCGGAGCATGTGGGCTGAGCATGTAAACGCGTCTTTAATTAGGCTTTTCTTGCGGCTCCCACAGCCCAGGCTCCGTCTGATCGGCCCGATTAGGATTGGTCCCTCACGGACTGTATTTCCTGTGTCGTAATGCGGCAACATGGCATCACCCGGGCTCTGACGGGGGATCGCCACTTCGAGCAAGCGGGCTTCCAGGTATTACTCGTCTAAGCCCGGGCGGGCTCGTGCAGGCACAGGCTTTCTTGTCCGCTTCTCCGATAACCACAGATTCGGCAACAGATGAGTGACAAGAAGGGGGGCTACACGCAAGAGGCACAGCACGGCCTTCAGCAGGAATCCGAATTCAAAATGCGAGATTCAAGAGGCGGCGGATCGGAAAAGCTCGCCGAGAAATTACTCGCTTCGCTCGGAATGACACCCTCGGCGCGGTCGGTTGCGCAAATTCGAGTAACGCGGCGCTAGTCGCGGTACTGACTCCTGAATCCTGGTTTATGCTTTCTGCTTTCTTGCGCTTGTGCTTCCTTGAAGCTGCCACCCCACATGCAGTGGTGGCTTTTGAAATTGCTTTGTTTCCATCGCGTTCCTTTTTTTCGTTGACAACTTCCGCCAATGTTTTAGAATGACGAATGCTCTGAGCCACCAACATGAAAATAGGTCATCAATCTGATCTCACTATGACCAGATTTCCCGGAGCGGTGCTTTTCTCCCGAGGCAAAGTCCGAGATGTCTACGAGGCCGGGACAGACCGGCTCCTGATCGTCGCCACGGACCGCCTTTCAGCGTTTGACGTCGTTATGGGCGAGGGTATTCCGGGCAAAGGCTGGGTTCTGACGCAGCTTTCGTGCTTCTGGTTCGAGATGTTTGGGAAGACTTTTCCCAATCACTTTCTAAGTTCGAAGCTGGGCGACTACCCGGCGGAGTTCCAACCGTTCGCCGATGAATTGGAAGGCCGTTCGATGCTGGTGCGTAAGGCCGAAGCTTTCCCCATCGAATGCGTGGTGCGAGGATACCTGGCAGGCTCAGGACTCAAGGAATATCGCGCTACGGGAAGAGTTTGCGGAATCCTATTGCCCGCGGGTCTGAGTGAAGGTTCTAAGTTCGATCAGCCGATCTTTACGCCGGCCACCAAAGCCACAACCGGCCACGACGAAAACATTACTTGGGACGAGGCCGCTTCGACAGTAGGGCGCGAAAATGCCCAAAAGCTTCGCGACCTGAGCCTCGAGCTTTATTCCCAGGCGCGAGACTACGCGGCGGAACGCGGCATCATCATCGCCGACACCAAGTTCGAGTGGGGCCGGAGCGGGAATGAGATCATCCTCATCGACGAGGTCCTTACCCCGGACTCGTCTCGTTTCTGGCCCCAGCAAGGTTATCAGCCTGGCCGGCCACAGCCTTCGTTCGACAAGCAGTTCGTTCGCGATTACCTCGAATCGCTGCACTGGAATAAACAGCCTCCCCCACCTTCCCTTCCGCCTGAGGTGGTGGAAAAGACGAGTGAGAAGTACCGCCAGGCGTATAGTCTTCTAACAGGAAGGGATTCCTAACTGAGACCATCCCGCCGCCGCGGGATTGCGCTGAAGCTCATGGGTGTTTGGAACTGGCTCGACTGGACATTTGCCGCCATCGTTGCGGGCTCGGTCTTTTTTGCGATCCTGAAGGGTTTCGTGCGGGAGTTGGTCTCCCTGGCGTCCCTGGTGGCCGCGCTCGTGGTGGCTGCGCTGGCATACCCGAGAGCGGCCCTCTGGTTTGAAGATCTGACCAAGTCGCACGATGTCGCCCTGGGGCTGGGTTTCTTGAGCCTGTTCCTGGCAGTCCTGATCCTGGGCGCGTTTGTTTCGCTGCTGGCCCGAAAGTTGATTAAGACCGCCGGCGTTGAATGGTTCGACCGTTTCTTAGGCGGGGTTTTCGGCTTGGTTCGTGGAGTGCTTGTCGATTGCGTGCTCCTCCTGGTCCTCGTGGCTTTCGCCATCAAGCCGGCAGCGGTGCAGCAATCGTCCCTGGCTCCTTACGTCACCACGGGAGCACATATTATTTCCCTGGTCATGCCCTCCAATCTCAAAGCCCAATTCCGCCTGGGATTTGAGAGGTTCAGGGAAACACTGAGCCAGAGCGACAAGAAAGCAATTAAGAAATAGACAGACGGAGCAAATACTTTCGCACGGGAGCGCTGTCGTGAAAGACCAGCTAGAAGCCCTCATCAACCGCATGATTGATAACGGAATTCAGTTCCCCGAGGCCATCAGCGAATTCGAGAGGCGTTTTATCCAACGCTTGCTTGAAAAATACAACGGGAACATGTCGAAGACCGCCGAGGCCCTGGGAATTCATCGCAACACTCTGAGCCGAAAGAGAGAAGAGCTCGGGCTTGACCACCACGCCAAACGGCGGAAGCGTCCCCGTCGTTAAATCTTAACATATTATCCGAATCAGCAACGCCTGATTATAAGCGGCACCAAGTGTATAACTATGCCCGCCGCCGACCCTCACTCCTCTGGAGTCTGCTATAATCGCGATTCAGGCTTGAGTTGCCGTTCTGATTTCACTTGCAGCGCTGCCCTCTGGGCGGGACTTGCCAGCCCGCAAGCGGTGTGTCGGCGCTACAATCAAAATGCAACCGCACTGGCAGGAAGCAGAACCTGCAGCTTTCGAGGGAGGCCGTACTTGTATCTGGAAATCCAGCGACGGATTCAGCAGAGGTTTGTGGCACTGGTTCGCGAGGTCTATGGCTTGGAATTGGAATCCCCCGCGCTGGATTCCCCGCCCTCGCTCGAGATGGGCGATCTCTCCCTAGCCGCCTGCTTTGAACTCGCCAAGCGATTGCGCCAGCCTCCGCGAAAAATCGCCCAGACACTGGCGGAACGATTTCTTCCCGTAGACGGAGTGGAGCGCGTCAGCATCGCCGGCGCGGGCTATCTCAATTTCCATCTCGACCGCGCCCAAGCCGCTGCGGCATTATTCGCCCGGCGTGCAGCCGGCCCTTCTTCCCTTCCGTCTCTTCAGGGTAAGGTCCTTGTCGAGCACACCAGCATCAACCCCAACAAGGCTGCCCACATCGGGCATTTGCGAAACTCGATTCTGGGCGACACCTTTGTTCGCCTGCTCAAGTTCCGCGGAGACCGGGTCGAGGTGCAGAACTACATCGACAACACGGGTGTGCAAGTCGCAGATGTGGTGGTTGGGTTCGTACACCTCGAAAAGAAAGGGCTCGAGGACGTGGAACGGCTGCTCCGGGATCCCCAGCAGCGATTCGACTATTTCTGTTGGGACCTTTATGCGAAAGTCTTTCAGTATTACCAGACGAATCCTGAAGCCATCAGCCTGCGATCACAGGCCCTGAAGGATATCGAAGAAGGCCACGGGGAGCCTGCCCGCATGGCCGAGCTTGTCTCCACCGCCATCGTGCGCCAACACCTGGAGACCATGCTGCGCATCAACGTGCAATATGATCTCCTCGTCCAGGAAAGCGAGATTCTGCGTCTCGACTTTTGGAAATCTGCCTTCGAGCTTTTGAAGAAGAACGGGGCCATTCGTTTCGAGGAGACCGGCAAGAACGCCGGCTGCTGGGTCATGAGCCTGGCGGAATCCGCGGCCGACGAGTCCGAGGGTGAAACAGGCGAGGAAGACGTCAAAATCATCGTTCGTTCCAACGGCACGGTCACCTACGTAGGCAAAGACATCGCTTATCACCTGTGGAAGTTTGCCCTGTTGGGAAAAGACTTCGGTTACACCCTCTTTCATCGCTACCCGGACGGCCAGCCGGTGTGGCGAACCGCCGTGCACGGCGAACTTGACGTCCCCTCCCACGGCCACGCTTCGAGCGCCTACGCGGTGATCGATACTCGCCAGTCCTATCTCCAAAACCTTGTGAAAGCCGCGCTCCACGCTCTGGGCTTTCACGAGCAGGCCAATAACTTGCACCACTTTGCCTACGAAGTCGTGGGACTCTCCCCGAGCTGCGCCGAAGAATTGGGAGTGGAGTTGAGCGCGGAGGACCGGCAACGGCCCTACGTGGAGGTGTCGGGCCGCAAAGGCTTGGGAGTGAAAGCGGATGATCTAATTGACACTCTGATCGCCAAGGCGCTCGAGGAAGTCCGCTCTCGTCAGATGACCCAGAACCCTGAGGAGCAGCAAACTTACGCCCGCATGATCGCCGTGGCCGCTTTGCGCTATTTCCTGCTCAAGTTCTCGCGGCGCATGATCATCGCTTTCGATTTCAAGGAAGCTCTCGCTTTCGAAGGCGAGACTGGGCCCTATCTGCAATACAGCGTTGTGCGCGCCCGGAACATCTTCAACAAGTTCCAGGAAACACACCCGGACTTCCAACCCCAAAGCCTCGACCAGGCAGTCGGAGCGGGGGTCCTCGAGAGATTTTTCGCCAGCGAGGATGGACTTGCCTTTTGGGAATTGACCCTGGTCAATGCGCAACTCGAGATGACGGTCGAACAGGCCGTCGCCAGTCAGGAACCCGCCGCAGTTGCCAAGTACGCATTCCGTCTCGCGCAAGCTTTCAACAATTTCTATCACCGATTCCACATTCTCAGCGAACCCGATGCCGACCGGCAGCAGTTTCTCCTGTACCTGGTCCAGCTTGTGAATCAAACCCTCACTTCAGCCTTGGATCTGATGGGGATTGAGGTACCGGAACGGATGTAGGGCGCGGCGCCGGTTGACTCGTGAGTTGTTCGTTCGCGTATCATTTCGCGCAGTGCGCGACCTGATCCACGGCGGCGGAAAGGCGGTCCCAATGCGCGATCTCTTGGCTGAGTTGTGCATGGCCGGCGCGCGTCAAGGTGTAACGCTTGCCCATTCGGCCCGTCGCGGTGCGGACACGATGAGCTGAGATGAGGCCCCTGCTTTTCAGCCGGATCAGAGCCGGGTACAGGGTGCCTACCCGCACTTGCAACGCGTTCTTCGAAAGCTCGTGGATGCGCTCGCGGATGCCCCAGCCATGCAACGGCTTCTCCGCGAGGATCTGAAAGATCAGCATGTTGAGGGTGCCTTGCACGATTTCGATGGCTTTGCCCCTCATACCTTGTCGACCTTCAATCGCTTCGGGTGCACGATCGCATCCACGGCGTCCGAGAGGCGGTCCCAACGGGCGAGTTCCTTCCGCAGTTGCGCGCGGCCGGCGTTCGTTAACGTATAAAGCCTCTTCATGCGGTTTCCGGACTTGACCAAGTGAGGCCGGATCAGTCCCAGTGCATGGAGTCGAAGCAGCGCCGGGTGCAACGAGCCCTCCCTCACTCGTATCACTTGATGGGAGAGTTCGTGGATGCGCTTGGCAGCGCCCCAGCCTTCAATGGGCTCCATCCCTATGGTCTTCAGGATCAGCAAATCGATCGTTCCGTGCACGATGTCAGTGGCTTTCCCCATACTGTGACGCCCTGCAATGCTCTACCCGCCCTGACATCTGGAACCCGACACCTGACACCTGCTCACTGGTGTCGCCTCCGATGTTCGTGGATGTCTTGCTGGGCTTCCCTTTCGATGGTACGGCGGCGAGAAGTCTCCCGGTGGTCGAAGACATTCTTGCCTTTGGCCAGGGCAATTTCGAACTTGATCATGTTTTTCTTCAGATAAACGCGGGTGGGGACGAGCGTGAAACCCTTCTCTTGCGTGCGCCCCGTCAGCTTGTCGATTTCTCGCCGGTGCAGGAGCAGGCGCCGGTCCCGCAACGGGTCATGGTTAAACCGGCTGCCGGCAGCGTAAGGGCTGATGTGGCAATCGATCAACCACACCTCGTCATTCTTGACGACGGCATAGCTGTCCTTCAGATTGAGCTTGCCCTCGCGAATCGATTTCACTTCCGTCCCCGTCAGCTCAACGCCGCTCTCGAACCTTTCGAGCAAGTGATAGAGATGTTGCGCCTGACGGTTAACCGCGAAGTTTCTTGGGGCAGCGTCCGCTGCTTTGCCCACCACACCCTCCTGTATATTTGCCGACGCCTCGCAAGAATCTTAGCACATGGAAAGCGGCCGCGCACGTTTCGCCCTGCCTACCGCCCCACCCATGCGCATGCGACGGGAAACTCGGTGGACAGATGCCTACTCAATCCTGCTATAATCGTTGTCCTTGAGGCGCAACTAGTGTCGCGCCTCGCTGGGTTTTCGGGTTGTAGGCAGCGTGGCGACTTTACCATGCACACTGGGCGTCCAAAATGAGGCGCGCTACCCGATCGAGATTGCTCCCCGATTGGCTGTAATTGGGCTGGAGTGGCGGAATTGGCAGACGCAGCAGACTCAAAATCTGCCGCCGGTCACCCGGCATGGGGGTTCAACTCCCCCCTCCAGCACCAGCTTTTCAAAAGACTTGCTGTACGTTCTCGGATGGAAAGCGTTGCCCCTCTGAGTGGCTGGTGTCAGTTTTGGTGCCAGTTTGGACCGGCAAAATCGCTTTTTCGGCTGCTTCCCGCAAATGGTCCGGCGCAAGGTGTGCATAGCGGTCGGTCATCGTGATGGTTTTGTGCCCTGCCAGTTCTTTCACCGTTTTGATGTCGATACCCTTCATGACCGCCCGGCTGATATATGTGTGCCGCAAGCTGTGCCAGATCACGCCCACCAATCCTGCTTTCTCCACGCAATCGAAGAACCAACGGTCCCGATAACCCGCACGCGTCATCCCGCCTGGGCAAACGGGAGAATCATCCCCCTCTCGGAGATGCAGGAGGGCTTGAAGGGCGGACTTGGCCAGAGAGGTGATGCGGACGTAACGGACCTTCCCTTGCTTCGATTTTGGAATTGTAATCAAGCCAGTGAGGAAATCGACGTTCTGCCATACCAAGCCGTACTGCTCTGAACGGCGCATCCCGGTGTACAAAGCCAAATCAAATTCCGGTTCGCGTTGAGGGTAGTTCTCCCGGATGATGGCGCGGAGCTTGCCTTCCTCAGTGTCCGAGAGAAAGCGCAACCGGGCGTTGTTTTCAGTTCTCTGTCGCACATTCCGAGCGGGATTCATCGAAATCTTGCCATCGGCAATCACCGCCCGATAGGCCAAACCGAGGGCCGCCTTGTAACGGTTGAAAGTCGCGGCGGTCTTGGCATGTTCGCTCAGCTTGGCTTCAATTTCGGATAGTGTAAGCGAATCGGCGGGGCGGTCCTTCCACCAACCTTCAAGACGGTTGAGTTGCTGCCTGAGCACAGCCTGATAGCGAGCGCAATGCTCCCCCTTCGATTCAGAATGCTCACGGGCAAGGTCGGTAAGATCACCGAGGATGACCGGACGGCTGCGGAGCATTTCGGGCAGCTTCTTGCCTTGGAGGGCTTCTGTTTTGCGCTTCCGGTACAATATCCCGGCGGCTTCACGCGTCCCCGCCTTCTCGCGGTGGATTTTCCCTGTCTTGTCAGCGTACCGAATCCACCAGACGCCGCTACCCCGCACCTTCTCGTAAATGCCGCGAACCTTCTTTGCGGTCTTCTTCCTGCCAATTTTTGCGGCCGAGCCTTCGGCTTGCGCAGTCATGCTGGGCGCGAGGTTGGCTTGAAGAGCTGACACGCATGTACCGGCCTCCGCCTCGGAGTGTTGGGTCATATCTTCGAAAGTCCGAATATCATTTGGCATGGTGTTTTCCTTTCATCGGAGGGCGTCCTCCCAGTTTGCCGTTCTTCCTTGATGATCGAGCCTTGCGTTCGCTCGAAACTGAACCGCGACACGCGGGGCAGTAGCAAATGAGCGGGATGCCGTGAACTTTGCATTTCGGTTTATTCCGCATGTTTAGACCATAAACCTATAGTGTTAGGTTTGTCAATAAGAAAGTGCCCAAGAAACGAGGGTGTATAATCAGGATGTAGGTGGGCGGCTAGGTCTCTGACCGCCTAAATAGATTCCTTTTATAGCCGAACTTTGCGCGTGCCCCCGTGCGCGTGAACTGCCAGTTGATCTTGACCCGATGGCGATTGACCTGGCGGTTCCAGGCTCGAGACTC
>Ga0326728_10003143_pt1 | contig 52398 bp, 44 predicted proteins | sample MB3enrmetagenome_FD_207602 | JGI IMG/M metagenome (GOLD analysis project Ga0326728, IMG submission 207602) | Lab enriched peat soil microbial communities from McLean, Ithaca, NY, United States - MB31MN | ecosystem: Environmental > Terrestrial > Soil > Wetlands > Peat | place: USA: New York... | reverse complement strand
TCCCCAGCCCGCCCACCAGCCCCGCCACCAGGTCCGAGACGATATCGCCGTAGAGATTGGGCATCAGCAGCGTATCGAAGGTCTCCGGCCGCATCACCAACTGCATGGCGGCGTTGTCCACGATCATCTCCTTGTATTCGATCTCCGGATAATCGCGGGCCGTCTCCCGGCAGCAGCGCAGGAACAGGCCGTCGCCGAGCTTCATGATGTTGGCCTTGTGGATCGCGTGGATCTTCCGCCGTCCCTCGCGGCGCGCGTATTCGAACGCATAGCGCGCGATGCGCAGCGAGGCCACCCGCGTGATCACCTTCAAACTGGTCACCACGTCCTTCACCACTTCGTGTTCCAGCCCGGCGTACAAATCCTCGGTGTTCTCGCGGAACATCACAATGTCGATGTGCACGTCGCGATACCTCGACCTGATCCCGGCGAAGCTGCGCACCGGGCGGAAGTTCGCGAATAGCTCCAGCCGCTTCCGCAACTGCACATTGACGCTTTGATGCCCGCCCGCGATCGGCGTGGTGACCGGGCCCTTCAACCCGACCCGCGTCCGCTCGATCGAATCCAGAACGTACTGCGGAATCTCGCCGCCCGAAGCCTGCAAAACGCCCCCGTTCAGCTCCACGCGCTCCCACTCGATGGCGACTCCGGTCGAATCCACCGCCCGCGCCGTCGCCTCGGCAACCTCCGGGCCGATCCCATCCCCCGGTATCAGCGTAACTTGGTAGGGCACGCTCTTATGATAAGCCCCGCTGTGGTTCATTCGCTGCTACAATGACCGTGCCAGGAGCATTTGATGACGAGACGGTTCGTCCAGGCGCTCATCCTGCTTCCTCTCTCCTCCGGGCTGTCTGCCGCAGCCCAGGACGCCTGGCCGCGGACGGTCGTGCGGGGCGTTGTGGTTGGTCCGTTCGGCGGCCCGATCCACGGGGCGGAAGTGCGCCTGGCTTTGCCTGACTTGTGCTTTGAGGGCTGTCTGGACAGCCCTGGGATCTCTGGCCCGGACGGTGCCTTTCGTTTCGAAACCTCCCGCCTTGGACAGTATCTGTTGGAGGTGAGCGCCCCGGGGTGGGCCTCAGCCACCGTCGAGATAGTGCTTTCCTCCAGGGAGCTCGTTCACGATGTTGGCACGATCCAGCTGCGCGGTCCTAACTGCTCTCAACCCTCGATCTGCGACTCCGAGGAACCTCCCCCGCCGGTCTCCGTCTGCACGATAGCCCTGGACCCAGCCCGGCACAGCAGGAAGGTGTCTGTGACCGTCTGGGGAGTGCTTCGCCTCACGGATGGCCAGCTCTGGCTAGTCGGCGAGAATTGCAGGGCTCCCCTCCAGCCGCGTCAGGACCCTGCGTACGAAAGCGCCCTTCGGCTCGTTCCCCCGCCGATCGATTCCCCTGAGGCCCCGGCCTTTCAAGCCACCCGGGCCGATGTCAGCGAGCGAATCCGCCGCCACAAGGGACTGGTGCTGCAAGCGACCTGCATCGGGCGTCTCGAGACCAGTCAGGACGCCGGACATCCCCAGCTCATCCTCGGCGAAATCGAAGATGTGCTCGAAGGGCCTTCCAAGTAACAGGAAGCCGCGTCCTTACCGCCTGTACACCACCCCGCCCTTCATCACGAAACTCACCTTCTCGAGCGCGCCGATGTCCTCCAGCGGATTGCCGGGCGCCGCCACGATGTCGGCCAGGTAGCCGGGCTTCAGCGCGCCAATCCGCCCCTGCCAGCCCAGCAACTCCGCTCCGTTCAGCGTGCCGGCTTGCAGCGCGGCCAGCGGCGTCATGCCGTATTTCACCATCAGGACGAACTCGCGCGCCTGCGTGCCATGCGGAAACGGGCCCACGTCGGAGCCGGCCGCGATGGGCACGCCCGCGGCAAGCTGTTTGCGAAACTCCCGCGCTTTGAGCTCCACCGTCCAGCGCTCCCTCGCCGCCTGCTCCGGGGACGCCGCGTGTTCGGCGAAGTACTCGAAAATGGCGAAGGTCGGCAGCGCATAGATGTGCTTGTCGCGCATCAGCCGCATCGTTTCCTCGCCGATCTGATTGGCGTGCTCGATGGAGACGACTCCGGCCCGTGCCGCGTACAGCGCGCCCGGATCGGTGGTGGCATGCACGGCCACCTTGCGGCCCACCCGAGCGGCTTCCTGCACGGCGGTGCTCAGCTCGGCTTCCGTGTACTGGTAAGGCGCGATGAGCTTGCCGTCGCGCACCGTATCGCGCCCGGTCTGGTAGATCTTGATGAAATCGGCGCCTTCCTTGAATTGCTGGCGAATCACCGTCACCAGCTCGGCGGCGTTGTTGGCCCAAGTGGCGTTCGGCAGTACGTGCTGCTCGGGGTTGTAGCCGATGGCGTCTTCATGCCCGCCCAGGATGTCCACCGCGTTGCCGCTGATCCTCAGCCGCGGCCCCGGAATCAGCCCCTGATCGATGGCATTGCGCACCGCCGTGTCGGCCGAGCCGGCGCCTTCGGTGCCCATGTCGCGCTCGGCCGTGAAGCCCGCCATCAGGTCGGCGCGCGCCGCCAGCGTGGCCAGAATCGTCCGCTGAGCCACCGATTCCTGGACGGTCTGCAAGTCCTCCGCGCCGGGATGCAGAAACAGGTGCACATGCGCGTCGATCAAGCCCGGCAGCAGCGTCCGGTCGCCCAGATCGATGATCTCCGCCCCCGCCGGATGCCTCACCGCCGTTCCAACCTCCGCGATCCGTTCGCCCTCTACCAACACTTCGCCCGGCGTCAGAACCTTCCCGCTCTCGATTTCCAGTAGACGAGCCGCATGCAGCACGATCGGGACCGGCTTGGCTGGTTCCTGGGCCGCCGCGATTCCCGCCAGAGCAAACGTCAGGACAACGATCTTCCACATCTTGGACGCGATCATACCACCCCGCTGGGCGGAACGGCCGCCCCCGTCACAACCAGCTAGAATCAAGAACGGCTACCTATGCGCCGACGCTTCCTCCGGAAGCTCGTTCTCATTCTCGCGCTCGGATCCGCATCCCTCGCTCTCCATGCGGCCCCAGACCCGGAACGGGCGCGCTGGGAGCAGGAGGCCCGCCAGGTCACCATCGTGCGGGACGACTGGGGCATCGCGCACGTCTACGGCAAAACGGACGCCGACGCCGTCTTCGGCATGCTCTACGCCCAGGCCGAGGACGACTTCAACCGCGTCGAGACCAACTACATCAATGCGCTGGGCCGCTTGGCCGAGGCCGAGGGCGAGTCGCGCATCTACCAGGACCTGCGCATGAAGCTCTTCATCGACCCCGCCGCGCTACGGAAGCAATACGCGGAAAGCCCCGCCTGGTTGAAGCGGCTGATGGACGCCTTCGCCGACGGCCTGAACTACTACCTCTCCAAGCACCCCGAGGTCACGCCTAGGGTCATCCGGCGATTCGAGCCTTGGATGGCGCTAGCCTTCACCGAGGGCAGCATCGGAGGCGACATCGAGCGCGTGGACCTCGATCAACTCCGGGCGTTCTATGGCGGCCCCATGAGCCAGACTCCCTCCGCGCTGGACGCCCAGCCGGCCGAGCCTGCCGGATCGAATGGCTTCGCCATCGCGCCCTCCAACACCGCGACCCACCACGCCCTGCTGCTGATCAATCCCCACACCTCTTTCTACTTCCGCTCCGAGCTGCAAGTGGTTAGCGACGAAGGCCTGAATGCCTATGGCGCGGTCACCTGGGGCCAGTTCTTCGTCTACCAGGGCTTCAACGACCGCGCCGGCTGGATGCATACCTCGAGCGGCGTCAACGCCGTGACCGAGTATCTCGAACAGCGTCCGCTGGTCTCCGCCCAGATCGCCGTTCCCTACCGGGTCGGCCCCGCCCTGGCGGAAAAGAAGTTCACCGTCTACCGCACGCATCACGGACCCATCGTCCGCGCACTGGGCGGCCAATGGGTGAGCGTCCGGCTGATGCAGGAGCCGGTGAAGGCTCTCATGCAAGCCTTCCTTCGCACCAAGGCGCGAAACTACCAGTCGTTCCGCCAGGCCATGGAGCTTAAGGCTAACTCCTCCAACAACACGGTCTTCGCGGACGCCGATGGCGACATCGCCTACTTCCACGCCAGCTTCATCCCCCGCCGCGACCCCGAATTCGACTGGACCAAGCCCGTGGACGGCAGCAATCCCGCCACAGAGTGGCAGGGACTTCTTTCGCTCGACGAGACACCGCATTTGTTGAACCCCTCCAGCGGCTGGCTCTACAACTCCAACGATTGGCCCTGGTCCGCCGCCGGGCCAAGCAGTCCGAGGAAGCAGGACTATCCCGCCTACGTGGAAACCGGTGGCGAAACGCCGCGCGGACGGCACGCCGTCCGGGTCCTGGAGAACCGGAAGGACTTCACGCTCGACTCGCTCATTGCCGCGGCCTATGACAGCTATCTCCCCTGGTTCGAGAAGCCGATTCCCGCGCTCCTCAAGGCCTGGGACGAGACCCCGCCCGGCAGTCCCCTAAAGGCCAAAACCGCTGCCCAGATCGCCCTCCTGCGCCAGTGGGATCTCCGCTGGGCGGTCAGCTCCGTCCCCACCTCGCTAGCGGTGTTCTGGGGCGAGGAGATTCGCCGCCGTGTGATCGCCGATGCCCGCTCCACGGGCCTCTCCGTAGAGAACTACATAAATAGTAAAGAGCCGCCCGAGCAGCTCTTGCTGGCGCTGGCCTCGGCCTCCGACAGACTCGCAGCCGCCTTCGGCACTTGGGAAACGCCCTGGGGCGACATCAATCGATTCCAGCGCCTCAATGGCGACATCCTCCCGCGCTTCGACGACGCACGGCCCAGCCTTCCGGTGGGCTTCACCGCCGGGCAGTGGGGTTCGCTGGCCGCTTTCGTAGCGCGCCCCTATCCAGGCGCCAGGAAGTGGTATGGCGCCACCGGGAACACGTTCGTGGCCGTGGTCGAGTTCGGCCGCACCGTGCGTGCCCGGGCCGTGACGGCCGGCGGAGCGAGCAGCTCCCCGGCCTCGCGGCACTTCAACGATCAGGCCCAGCGCTACTCGGTGGGCGACCTGCGCGAGGTCTACTTCTATCGCTCCGAAGTCCAGCGCCATGCCGAGCGCCAGTACCATCCCGGAGACTGAGCTTCTTCGCCTTCCAGCCGTGCCTTTTGCTAAGCGCGATTGGCCCCGAACCGACCCTCGAACGCCCTCGCCAGCTAAGCCGTAAGGATTTGAAAACAGGCTACTTCCAAACGCCATGGCCTACGCTCCCCAGGGGAGCGACAGTTCCTGCATCCGGCACTGGGCCCCTCGGTGGCCAGGAAAGAATGCAATTCGTGGGAACAAATCACAGCGGCTGAGTGTATCCTGGTTTACATCCGGGAGTTGGACATGGAGATTCCAATGAATATGGGTTCTAGACGGTCGATACTCACCCTCGTGCTTCTCGGCGGGCTCGCCCTTCCGCTCTCCGCAACCGGACCCACCGGGGCCATCACCGGCACAGTGACCGATCCATCCGGGGCTTCCGTACCCAAAGCCAAAATCGCCGTGCGCAACCTGGCCACCAATGCCACGCGCGACGCCCTGACCAATGACGATGGCGATTACACCGTCGCTCTTCTGGCGGTGGGCCGGTATCGCGTCTCGGTGGAGAAAGAGGGTTTCCGCAGGAGTTTCTACAGCGACGTCACGTTGGACATCGACCAGACCGTTCGCGTGGACTTCGCGCTGCAGCTCGGCCCGATCTCCAGTGAGATGGAGGTAAAAGACACGCCTCCGCTGGTCCAGACGGACACCTCCACTCTGGGCCAGGTGATCAACGGGCGCCAGGTGACCGAGTTGCCCTTGAACGAACGTAATTTCCTGGCCTTCGCGCTCCTGGTCCCCGGAAGCCACACTGCCACCGAAGGAAGCCAGAACTCGACCCAGGGCGGAGCGATCAGCGTCAACGGCGCCCGGGAACAGTCGAACAGCTTCCTTCTCGACGGCGTGGATAACAACGACTCCTATATCAACCAGTACGTGGCCCTGCCCTCCATCGACGCCATCCAGGAGTTCAAAGTGCAGTCCTCCGACTACTCGGCCGAGTTCGGCCGCAGCGGCGGCGCCCAGGTGAACGTGATCCTCAAGAGCGGCACCAACCAGTTCCATGGCGGCGCTTTCGAGTTCCTGCGCAACCGGACCATGGATGCCAAGAATTACTTCGACCTTCCGGACTGCACGTCCGCCTCCGTCCCAGGCACCTGCGGCGACATCCCCCGCTTTGATCGAAACCAGTTCGGCGCCACGCTCGGCGGGCCTATCCAAAAGGATAAGACTTTCTTCTTTCTGGCTTACGAGGGGCTGAGGTTGAGGCAGGCGACCACCCGTGAAGCGACGGTGCCTTCCCAAGAGCAGAAGCAGGAAGCTTTGGAGGTGGTGCAGCTTGGGGGAATCTCGGTGAACCCGGCCGGCCAGGCCATATTCAACCTGTATCCGGCGGCCAACGTCGGCTCGGACCTGCTGAACTCGAATACCTTCGAATCCTCTCCCATCATTCGCAATGCGGAGAACCTGGCCTCCCTCAAGCTGGACCATCACGCCACCCGCGGCGACGTCATTTCGCTTCACTATTCCATTTTCGACGAGCACCGGTTTAATCCTTTCGATCCCGTCAATGCGTTCACCAACCTTCCCGGTTATGGCAGTTTCACGATCAACCAGGGCCAGAACGCCGGCCTGAGTTGGACCCACGTCTTCGGCCCCAGCCTGACCAACGAGCTCCGCCTGGGATTCAACCGCATGCGCGCGGGCATTCTGCAGCAGAATTCCGGCACGGATGTGAGCGCTCAGTTGGGTTTCCCCGACGTGCTGACCAACTCGGTGGATCTAGGGGTACCCAACGTCAGCTTGCCCCCCTTTGACGGAATTGGCGAGCCGGTCAACTACCCGCAGGATCGTCACGACACTACCGGCCATCTCGCCGACAACCTGTCCTGGATCCACGGCCGCAACCAGTTCAAGTTCGGAGCGGACATCCGCAAGATCCAGGTCGATAACTACCTCGATTTCGTGGCCCGGGGCGAGTGGCTTTTTAACCAGACCGGCATGAACCCGATCCTCGGCCTGGCGCAGTTGCTCTCCGGCATTCCCGACTACGCCGTCGCCGTAAGCGGCAACACATTCAACAGCCTCCGCAGCACCGCCACGAACTTTTACGTTCAGGACGACATTCACGTGGTGCCGCGGCTGCTGTTGAACGTCGGCTTGCGCTACGAGTACAACAGCCCGCCGGTCGAGGCCCACAACCGCTTTAGCGTCCCCGATCTCAGCTCGAATTCAGCCAACTGCTCGCCGATGCCCGACTGCCAGTTCATCCTGGCCGGGACCAACGGGATTCCCCGGGCCACCTACTCTCCCACGCGCACCGATTTCGCCCCGCGCATTGGAATCGCCTGGCGGCCGCTGAAGTCCGAGCGCTGGGTGGTGCGCTCGGCTTATGGCATCTTCTATGACGTGGGCATCTTCAACATCAGCGTCCTTCCCCGCGCCAACCCGCCCTTCTACGAGCTTTACGCCTACATCAATAACGCCACCAACCCGTATGTGATTCAGAACATTCTCCAGCAGCCGGGGCTGCCGTACCCCGAGCCCAACATGATCGCTCCCAACTTCCGCGACGGCTACGTGCAGCAGTGGAACGCCGACCTACAGTACGAGCTGGGGCCTAACTGGATGATCGACCTGGCTTACATCGGTTCCAAGGGAACCCATCTGCCGGATGTCCGCGATCTGAACCAGACCGACCCCCTGACGAACCTTGCGCCTTACCCCCAGTTCTCCTCGATCCTGTACGTGGAATCGGGCGCTTCCAGTTCCTATAACTCCATGCAATTCCGCTCCGAGAAGCGCGTTGGCCAGGACCTCGCGTTCCTGGTTTCCTACACCTTTTCCAAGTCCATTGACGATGAGTCCTCCGTATTCGGCGGCAGCGTCGGTTCGGGTCTGCCCCAGGATTCGAACGACCTGGCGGCGGAGCGCGCGCTCTCCGACTTCGACGCCCGGCACCGTCTGGCCATCAGCTCGGTCTACGATCTTCCATTCGCCAAACTCTGGGCCCGCGACCCGGGCTGGCGCAAGGCTCTCTTAGACCATTGGCAGATGGCCGGCATTCTGACGGCGCAGTCGGGTTCTCCCTTCAGCGTAAACCTCACCGCCGAGGCGTTTTCTACGGCCACCGCCGCCTTCGGCAACCCCGCCCGGCCGGATCTGGTCGGCGATCCGTTCCAGGGGGGTCCCGTTGCCGCAAATCCCGGCTGCGTGGCGCCCAGCCAGGTGGGCACGCCGGCCAACTGGTTCAACCCCTGCGCCTTCGCTGAGCCTGCCTCTGGCCCGGGCGGCCCGGTCTTCGGCACGGCCGGGCGGAACATCCTTACCGGCCCGGCGTTCTCGAACCTCGATTTTTCGTTGAGCAGGACCATCCAATTCCGCTCCGAGAGCCATCGGCTCCAAATTCGCGGCGAGTTCTTCAACGTGACCAACCACCCGAATTTTGACATCCCGAACCACAGTTTCGGTTCGCCGGATTTTGGCCAGGTGCTTTCCGAGAACGCTTACGGCAACAAGCCGCCGCGCCAGATCCAGGTGGGGCTCAAGTACATCTTCTGACGTAGGGCGGGCGTCCTCGCCGGCTAGGGATCTCGCAGATGATCCAAATCGAGTCAGACCCCTGGCGCGTCATGCTGGCCCACGCCCGCGCCTCCTACCCCGACGAATGTTGCGGCGCCATGCTCGGCCGCGTCGCGGAGGCTTCGAAGCTCGTGACCGCCGCCTTGCCGCTCGAGAACGTCTTCCCAGGCCCCCGGCGCGAGCGCTACCAAGTACGTCCCGAGGACCTGCTGGAGGCGGAACGCGAGGCCCGTGTCCGAGGTCTCAAGCTCATCGGAATCTATCATTCGCATCCCGACCGCGAGGCTTATTTCTCGCCGGTCGATTTGCAGAACTCCTGCCCCTGGTATGCATTCGTGGTCCTCTCGATCCGCGGTGGCGAGTTCGACCACGCCCGGTGCTGGCGCCCCGATGCCGGCCAGACCCGGGCGCAGGAGGAGGAGCTGACCGGCCCCGCAGGGTGATCCCTTAGCCCTTTCCTTAGTCCTAGAGTACCTAACTCCTTGTACTAGAACGGCTAAGCTATCATTGAACCTTGCCGCATCGGGGGTGCGCCCTTAGACTTGAGTCATGCGGTTCAAAGTGTTTCTGTTCCTCATCCTGGCTGCGTGCTGGCTCACGCGCGGGACGGCTCGCGCTACTCCGATAGTGTTCGGGGTGACTTTCCAAGCAAACGGCCAAGCGGGGTTCATCGACATCGCCACGGGCAACTTCGATGTCGTTGGCACAGTCGGCCCCGAGATCAACGACGTTGCCATCGCGCCGAACGGGACGGCTTACGCCATCGCTAACGAAGACGAGCTGGTGACCATCAACACTTCAAACGCCGCTGTCACCAACCTGATGTCCCTTCCCTACGGGATGGAAACTCTGGACTTCAACCCCACCGACGGCGTCCTGTTTGCGGCCACGCAGGGAGCGCTCTATACCATCGACCTCGGCACCCCCTCCTACAATTACATCGGCAGCTACGTCAACCTGGGCAACGCTCAGAACATCCGCTTCGACTCCGCCGGCAACCTGTACACCACCGACACCAACGATCCCACCAGCGTGTACTCGGTGAGCACCTCCGACGGCCTGGCGACCTACGACTTCAAGGTCTACTACGGAGCGGTCTCGCTGGGCTATGTCGACGGCAGGCTCTACGGGGTCGGGATCTCCGGGATCCACGGCGCGGGAAACTTGGTTTGGGTCAATCCGGCCACCCAGAGTGGCACGCAGATACTCAGCCAGTTCCCCAGCGTGGACTTCAGCGAGCCTCAGCAACACGGCTATGTTCCCGAGCCTGGCGCCCTCTGGCTCTGCGGGTTGGGCCTCGCGGCGCTCGTTTTCCGCTCGCGAAAACGGGCGTAGTTCCCCATGAAAGGTCTATAATTCAAGGGTCAGGTCTGGGAACCGGAGCCACCCAAGTGGGCGACCAACCCGAAACTCCGTTTGACAGTGTGGAGAGTGCGCAGCAGTTTGTCGAACTGCTGGCCGAGGCCATCGAGGAGGCCCGGGGCGAAGTGGACGCCCCCATCGAGATCCCGCAGGCGGAGCGCCGGTTGGAGGCCCTCCGGCTGGTCTCTTTCAAACTCTCCAGGCTCTCGCTCCACATTGCGGCCACCCGCCGCCTGTTGAACGACCTGCGCACGCTGCGCCGGCTGCTCCTCGCGGAGCGCGATGCCGAGTCCGAACCGCCCGCGGAAGAGGATCCAGCCCTGCCGAACCTGCCGTCCTTGTAAAGCGCCTAGCGGCGTCCCCGGCAGATCGCCGTATGGCCAAAGAATCCGGCCCTGCGGCTACTCGTGCGGCGACTTCGCCAGGATCAACTCCCGCACCTCTTCCAGGAACGCCTCCAGCGTCCTCGCGCCCTGGTCGCCGTGCTTGCGGTTGCGCACCGAAACCGTGCCGCTTGCGGCCTCGCGGTCTCCCACCACCAGCATGTACGGGATCTTCTGCAACTGCGCCTCGCGGATCTTGAGGTTGACCTTCTCGTTGCGGTCGTCGAGCGTGGCGCGCAGGCCGGCTTGCTGCAAGCGTTGCGTCACCTGGTGGCCATATTCCAATTGCCGCCCGGTGATGGGCAGCACCGTGGCCTGCACCGGCGCCAGCCAGACCGGAAACGCCCCCGCATAGTGCTCCAGCAGGATGCCGAAGAACCGCTCCACCGATCCGTAGAGCGCCCGGTGCACCATCAGCGGCTGGTGCGCCTTGCCGTCCTCCGCGATGTATTCCAGGCCGAACCGGCGCGGCAAAGTGAAATCGAACTGCACCGTGGAAAGCTGCCACGGTCGCCCGATCGCATCCACCAGCTTGACGTCGATCTTCGGCCCATAGAAGGCCGCTTCGTCCGCCATCACACGGGTCTCGAGGTTCAGCCGCTGGGTGGCTTTGCGCAGCGCGGTCTCCCCCAGGCCCCACTGTTCGGGCGTCCCATCGTACTTGCCGCTGGCCCCGCCGTCCCAGGTGGACAGCTCCGCCTCGTAGCGCTCGAACCCATAGGTGCGCAGCGTGTCCAGGGCGAACTCCAGGCAGTTCACGATCTCGTTCTCGATCTGCTCCGGCGTGCAGAAGATGTGCGCGTCGTCCTGCGTGAATCCGCGCACGCGAAACAGTCCGTGCATGACGCCCGACCGCTCGTAGCGGTATACCGTGCCCAGCTCGCCCAGGCGCACCGGCAGGTCGCGGTAGCTCCGCAGGCGGTCCTTGTAAATCAGGATGTGGAATGGGCAGTTCATGGGCTTGAGCTGGTATTCGGCGTCGTCCAGCTCCATGCGCTTGAACATATTCTCGGCGTAGAAATTGTAGTGCCCCGAAGTCTTCCACAGATCCGCCCGCGCCACATGCGGCGTGTAGACCAGCGAATAGCCCCGCGCCACGTACTGGTCCCGCATCCAGTCTTCCAGAATCCGCCGCACCGTCCCGCCCTTGGGGTGGAAGAAGATCAGGCCCGGCCCGGCCAGCTCCTGGATGCTGAACAGGTCCAGCTCCTGGCCCAGCTTGCGATGGTCGCGCTTCTTGGCCTCCTCGATCTGGTGCAGATACTCGTCCAGCTCCTGGCGCGTGAAGAACGCCGTGCCGTAGATGCGCTGCCCTTGCCGGTTGTGCTCGTCGCCTTTCCAATACGCCCCGGCGATCGAGAGCAGCTTGACGGCCTTGATCTTCGCGGTCGAGGGCACGTGCGGCCCGCGGCAGAAATCGATGAAATGCGGCCCCAGCGTGTACTCCGAAAAGACCGCGTCGGCCTTCTCTTCGATCAACTCGCACTTCAGGTCTTCGCCCATCTTGGCGTAGCGCTCGAGACCCTCGGCCTTCGGCGTGAGCCTGCGCTCGAAGGGCAGATCGGCCCGCTGCAGCTCGGCCATCTTCGCCTCGATCTTCTCCAGGTCCTCCGCCGTGAACGGCGCGTCGCGGTAAAAGTCGTAAAAGAACCCGGTATCGGTGGGCGGCCCGATTCCCAGCTTCGTTTCGGGGAACAACTCGAGCACGGCCGCGGCTAGCAAGTGGGCGGCGGAGTGCCGGTAGATGGAGAGCGCTTCCCGGTTCTTCGTGGTTAGGATCTCGAGCCTGGCGTCGCCCTCGAGTGGGAGCGTCAAATCCACCAGTTCGCCGTTCACGCGGGCGGCGAGCGCGTCCTCGGCCAGCCGCCGGCCGATGGATCTGGCTACCTCCAGGGGCGTAGTCCCCGCGGGCGCTCGCTGCACGCTTCCATCCGGGAGAGTAATGCTGATCTCGCTCATAAGCGCTTGGAACTTCAGCGTAACATACCAGCCGTTTGGCAGCCGCCCACCGCCCAAACCCGTCGCGCGACCGCCGCTGTGTTAAAGTTATGAATCCGGGAGCGTGTTCCCATGATCCAAGGGGTAGGGCAGACCGAGTTCGACGAAGCGGCCTTGGTCGCCCAGGCTCAACGGGGAGGCGTGGAGGCCTTCACGGAGCTGGTGAACCGCTACGAGAGGAACATTTTCCGGCTAGCCCGGCACATCACACAGAACCCGGAAGACGCCGAGGACGTTCTCCAGGAAACCTTCCTCAAGGCCTACGAGCACCTGGTGGACTTCCAAGGCAACTCGAAGTTCTATACCTGGCTGGTGCGGATCGCGGTGAATCAGTCGCTGATGAAGCTCCGCAAACGCAAGACCGACGCCTCAGTCTCCCTCGACGAGCCGTTTGACACCGGGGAGGAGAATCTGACTCGCGAAATCGCCGTATGGGATCCCAATCCCGAACTGATCTACTCGCGAGAGGAGATCCGGTCGATTCTGGAGAAGGCCGTGCAAAGCCTTCCCCCGACGTTTCGCGCCGTCTTCGCGCTGCGGGACATCGAGGAGCTTTCCACCGAGGAGACCGCAGCCGTGTTGGATCTTTCGATTCCCGCTGTGAAGAGCCGCCTGTTGCGAGCCCGCTTGCGCCTGCGGGAGAAGCTGACCCGCTATTTCAAGCGGAAAGGGGAAGACGTCTTTGATTACATGTAAGGACTTTCTCAGCGAGCTGAACGAGTACCTCGACGAAGAGTGCCGCGATGAAGTTCGCAAGGAGCTGGAGGAACACCTGGACGAGTGCCCCAACTGTTGGGTGATCTGCAACACCACCCAGAAGACCATCGAGATCTACCGCGGCATGGACCCCGTCCCGATTCCCGTCGGCGTCCACGACCGTCTGCTCGACGCGCTGCGCAAGAAAACGGAAACCGCCCCGCCGGCCTGAGCGGCATCCTTCCCCCCACATGCTGTAGGCTGGAAGCTGATAGCTTCTTCGCCGACCATGACCAAAGTTCTGATGGTGGCCTCCGAGGCAACCCCCTTCGCCAAGACGGGCGGACTGGCCGAGGTGATCGGCTCGCTCGCGCCCAGTTTGCGGGCGCTGGGCGAGGACGTGGCCGTTTTCCTGCCCCGTTACCGCTCGACCGGCCTGCAGGGTCTTACGCGCGCTTTCGACGACCTGCAAATCTGGTTGGGGTTCGACTCCTACCCGGTGAGCCTGTATCAGGCCACGGATCGGGGCGTGCCCTACTACTTTCTGGATTGCCCCGCGCTGTTCGATCGCGACGGCCTGTACGGAGACTCCAGCGGCGACTATCCGGACAATTACCTCCGCTTTGCCGTGTTCTCGCGCGCCGCGCTGGAAGTGGTGCGGCGGGTGTTCCGCCCCCAGGTGATCCACTGCCACGACTGGCAGGCCGCGCTGGTTTCGGTCTACCTCCGGACGCTCGCCGCCAGCGACCCCACCTTCCTGGGCATGAAGACCGTCCTCACCGTACACAACCTCGGCTACCAGGGCCTCTTCGACCGCGCCATCCTGCCCAAGATCGGCCTCGACGCCGCCCTGTTCCGGCCCGACGGCCTGGAGTACTTCGGACAGGTGGGTTTCCTCAAGGGCGGCCTCCTTTACAGCGACGCCCTGACCACCGTCAGCCGGAAATACGCGGCGGAAATCCAGACTCCGGAGCTGGGCTTCGGCCTGGATGGCGTGCTGCGCAGCCGCGCCGGCGCGCTCACCGGCATTCTCAACGGCGTGGATTATGCGCAGTGGGACCCGCGCACGGATTCTTTTTTGGCCGCCCGTTACTCCTCCGACAACCTGCTGGCCAAGCGGACCTGCAAGGCGGACCTGCTGGATGCTTGCAGCCTCTCGCGGGAGAACCTGGAGCGGCCGCTCATCGGCATCGTCTCGCGTTTCGCGGGACAGAAAGGCTTCGAACTGATCGAGCAGATCGCTCCGGAGCTGCTCGCAGAGGATCTTTCGCTGGTGGCGTTGGGAACCGGCGACCCACGGACGGAGCGGTTCTTCGCCGGCCTGGCCGAGGCGCAGCCCGATCGGTTCGCCGCGCGCATCGCATACGACAATGCACTGGCGCACAAGATCGAGGCCGGCGCCGACATCTTCCTCATGCCCAGCCTGTACGAGCCGAGCGGCTTGAACCAGATGTACAGCCTGCGCTACGGCACGGTTCCAGTGGTCCGCGCGACCGGCGGCCTGGACGACACCGTCGACGGCGAGACGGGCTTCAAGTTCCAGGAATACTCGGGCGCGGCGTTGCTCACAGCCCTGCGCGCCGCGCTGGCGGCCTACAAGGACCCGTTCCTGTGGACCGAGATCATGCGGGCCGGGATGCGGAAGGACTATTCCTGGCAGGCCTCGGCCAGCGAATACTCGGCGTTGTACCGGCGGCTGGCGGGATGAACCTCCGGGGCCGGTTTTTGCATCTATGAGACTTGGAGAGAGAAATCTAAAATGGCGGGTCAAAACGTACTTACTTTAACCGATTCGACTTTTGACGCAGATGTGACGAAATCCGAGGTCCCGGTTCTGGTGGACTTCTGGGCCTCGTGGTGCGGACCGTGCCGGGCGATTGCGCCGGTGGTGGACGAGATCGCCACCGAATACGCCGGCCGTCTGAGCGTGGGCAAGGTGGACGTGGATTCCAACGGCGGCGTCGCCATGCGCTACCGGATCACCAGTATCCCCACCCTGCTGCTGTTCAAGGAGGGCCGCGTGGCGGACACCGTGGTCGGCCCACGCGGCAAGCCGGATATCGTCAAAATGATCGAACGGCACGTGCAGTAAAGAACCCTCAGGCCCTGGTCACCGCACCGTCCGACGCGGAGGCCACCAGGGCGCAGTATTTGGCGAACACTCCGCTCGGATAGCGCGGCGCCGGAGCTTCCCAAACCGCCAGCCGCCCGGCGAGCGTTTGCGGCGCCACCTCGAGGTCGATCCGGCGCGCGGCGATGTCGAGGGCAATCGTGTCGCCCTCGACAACGGTTGCCAGCGGCCCGCCCTTGGCCGCCTCCGGGGCCACGTGCCCCACCATGAAGCCGCGAGTGGCCCCGCTGAACCGGCCATCCGTCACCAGCGCCACTTCGTCCGCGAAACCGGCGCCCACAATCGCGCTGGTCACGCCCAGCATCTCGCGCATGCCCGGCCCGCCGCACGGCCCCTCGTAGCGGATCACCACCACGTCGCCCGCGCGGATCAGCCCGGCGGTGACCGCCCGCATGGCGTCCTCTTCGCAGTCGAAGACTCGCGCGGGGCCCCGGTGCGCCTTGCGATCCATGCCGGTCACCTTGATCACCGCGCCGTCGGGCGCCAGCGTACCCCTGAGAATCACCAAACCGCCGCTGGCTTTGAGGGGGTTCGTTAGCGGCCGGATCACTTCCTGTCCCGGCGTCTCTTGGGCTTCCGCGGCCTCCTCGGCGAACGTCCGCCCGGTGATGGTGAGGGCCGACCCGTCCACATAGCCGCCCTCCGCCAGACGCTTGGCCAGCACCGGAATGCCGCCCGCGCGATGCACGTCCAGGGCCACGAAGCGCCCGGTCGGTTTCAGGTCGGCGAGCAGCGGCGTGCGAGCGCTGATGGTCTGGAAATCGTCGATCTCGAGCGGCACGCCGGCCTCCCGCGCGATGGCCAGCAGGTGCAATACGGCGTTGGTCGAGCCACCGCTCGCGGCCACGCCGGCGATGGCGTTGTCGATGGACTTCCGCGTGACGATGTCGCGCGGCTTAAGATCTTGCCGCAGCGCCTCGAGGATCACTTTGCCGCAGCGGAAAGAGACGTCGCCCTTCTCCGAATAGACCTGCGGAACCGCGGCCGTGCCCATCGGCGAAAGCCCGATCAGCTCCATCACGGTGGCCATGGTGTTGGCCGTGTACTGGCCTCCGCAGGCGCCCGCGCCCGGGCACGCCGAGTTCTCGATCTCGAGCAATTCCCGGTCCGTCATGCGTCCCGCCGCGTTGGAGCCCACCGCCTCGAAGACGTCCTGGATGGTGATGTCGCGGCCGCGGTGCCGCCCGGGCAGGATGGAGCCGCCGTACAAGATCAGCCCCGGCACGTTCACCCGCAGCAGGGCCATCGCCGCCGCCGGAATGGTCTTGTCGCAGCCCACCAGTGCCACCAGGCCGTCGAACATGTGCCCGCGCGCCACCAGTTCGATCGAGTCCGCGATCACCTCCCGGCTCACCAGGGAGGTCTTCATGCCTTCGGTCCCCATGGTGACGCCGTCGCTGATGGCGATGGTATTGAACTCCATCGGCGTGCCGCCCGCCGCGCGAATGCCCTCCTTCACTTTCACAGCCAACTCGCGCAGGTTGTAATTGCAGGGCATAGTTTCGATCCAGGTGTTGGCGACGCCGATGATCGGCTTGCGCAGGTCCGCGTCGCTGAAGCCGATGGCCTTGAGCATGGCCCGCGCCGGCGCGCGGTCCCGTCCCTGACTGATGGCATAGCTGTGGTAGCCCATAGGAGTTAATCCCATGGTAACAAGGTGCGCGACAATGGCTTTGTGCTCCGCGCGCTGCCAGCGCTGGCTTTGGTTTGGGTTTGCTTGGCCGCGCAGCCCCCCCGGGCTCCGGCTCGCGATCCCCAGCTCGCCGGCCTCGAACGGCAGGTCTTTCAACTCGTGAATAACGAGCGCACCTGGCGCGGCCTGCCCGAGTTGCAGTGGGACGACCGCCTCGCCGCAGTGGCTCGCCGCCACGCCTCGAACATGGCCGACCGGGGCTTCTTTTCCCACGTCGATCCGGTGCGCGGAGACGTGGCGGACCGCCTCGCCAAGGCCGGCATTTCCTGGAGCCGCTATGAGGAGAACCTGCTCCAGGAGGTTGGCTACGAGGACCCCGCCCGCTCCGGCGTGCTGAGCTGGATGGCGAGTCCCGGCCACCGCAAGAACATCCTGGACAAGGAGGTGACACGGGCCGGCGTGGGCGCCGCCCGGCGCCGGGATGGCACTCTGTTTCTGGCCCAGGAGTTCCTCCGCCCGTAACCCCCGGCGTATTCTGGTACACTGCTTACCTGAGGATGGTCTTGCCGACGATGCGCTGCCTGCTGCCGGCCCTGGCCGCGGTGTTGTGCCTGGCCCAGGAGAACGACCCCCGGAAACTCGCGCCCTACTATCCCACGCCCGAGACGGTGGTCGAGAAGATGCTCGAGTTGGGCGGCCTCAAGCCGGGCGAGAGGATGTTCGACCTGGGCAGCGGCGACGGGCGCATCGTCATCATGGCCGCCCGGAAGTTCGGCGCCGATTCGACCGGCGTCGAGTTCGACCAGAGCCTCTGGAAGCAGAGCACGGACCGGATCAAGAGCCTCGGATTGGCGAAGAAGGCTCGCATCGTTTTGGGAGACATCATGCAGCAGGACTACAGCTCCGCCGACCTGCTGACCGTGTATCTGCTGCCCGACTCCAACGATCGGGTGCGGCCCCTGCTTGAAAAACAACTCAAGAAAGGCGCCCGCATCGTGGCCCACGATTTCGAGTTTGCCGGCTGGACGCCGGAGAAGACGGAAACCATCGAAGACGACGGCGAAGGCCGTTCCCATACGCTCTTCCTGTACCGGAGATAGAATAGGAACCCGGACCGCGAGAAAGAGCGGCGCGGTCCCGGGAGAGCTCTCATGGCCGCCGGAGATGTAGTATTCCCGCGCGAGTGGCGCCGGTTGCGCAGCGTGTTTCGCGCGGTGTTCGCGCTGGCCTGCCTGTACGCCCAACTCTTCTCCGGCCGGCCGCAGCCCCTCGTCCTGAACGTGATCGTCATCGTTTTTGTCGCCTACAGCCTGACGGTGCTGGTGTGGAGCAAACTCGACGACATCCAGGTCTCCCTGCCCAGCCTCTTCGTCGAGACCGCCTTTTTTGTCGCTGTTTCCGCTTATGGCGCCGACCAGAGCGGCCGGTTCGGCTGCTTCTTCTTCCTGTACCTCATGGTCTCCGCCGCCATCCATCACGACTGGGGCGACGTCTGCACCGTGGTGGCCGCCTCCCTCGCCTTTTTCGCCTTCGTCCGCGCTCCGGAGTCCATCGCTCTCCGTTACGTGACCTTGATCGCCGGGCTGCTGGCCTGCACGCTCACTTACTATAAGAAGCAGTTGCAGGCGCACCTCGGCGAGAGCGCCCGCCGGGAGCAAGCCCTGCGCGCCGAGGCCGACCATGTGCGCGACCTCGAGCGCCAGCGCATCGCGGGGGATTTCCACGACGGCCCGCTGCAGACCTTCATCAGCCTCCAAGTGCGCCTGGATATCCTGGGCACGCTCTTCAAGCGCGACCGCAACGCCGCCCTCGAGGACCTCAAGGAGCTGCAGGCGCTGAGCCGTTCCCAGGTCAGCGAGATCCGTTCCTTCCTGCGCAGCATGCGGCCGGTCGAGGTCGACGACAGCGATCTGGTCACCTCGGTTCGCCGCATCGTCGAGTACTTTCAGAAGGACACCGGCGTCGCCACGCACTTCGTGAGCGCGCAGACCGAGGTCCGCGTGGCGCCCGAAACCGGCCACGAACTGCTGCAGATCCTGCGCGAGGCGCTGAACAACGTGCAGAAGCACTCCAAAGCCAGCCGCGCCGTGGTCTCCATCGAGCACGCCGGCAAGACCATCGAGATTTCGGTGGACGACGACGGCGCCGGCTTCCCCTTCAGCGGCTCCTTCACCCTGGACGAGCTCGACCTGCTGCGCCTGGGGCCCCAGAGCATCAAGCGCCGCGTGCGCAGCCTGGGCGGCGACCTCACCATCGAATCCCGCCCCGGCCACGGCGCCGGCCTCAAGTTCCGCATCCCGGCGTAGCGCCGGCGGCCTTTGCTACGCTTGTGTACGTGAGAGTCGGCATCACCTGTTATCCCACTTACGGCGGCAGCGGCATCGTGGCCACCGAACTCGGGCTGGAGCTGGCCAACCGCGGACACGAAGTCCACTTCATCTCCTACGCCAACCCCATCCGGCTGGACCCGGGCACGCCGCGCATCTGTTACCACGAGGTGGAAGTCTCCAACTATCCGCTGTTCCAGCACCCCCCCTACTCGCTGGCGCTGGCCTCCCGGATGGCGGAAGTGGCGCTGCACCATTCGCTCGACGTGCTGCACGTTCATTACGCCATTCCGCACTCGGTTTCCGCGCTGCTGGCGCGCCAGATGCTGGCCCGGCACGGCCGCCGGCTGCCCTTCATCACCACCCTGCACGGCACCGACATCACGCTGGTGGGCGCCGACCGCTCCTATTTCCCCATCACCAAGTTCTCGATCGAGGAGTCCGACGGCGTCACCGCCATCAGCGACTATCTTCGCGCCGCCACCGCGGAGGTCTTCGGCGCCACCGGAGAAATCCGGGTCATCAAGAACTTCGTGAATTGCGATATGTACCAGCCCGACCCGGAGCGCCGCCACAGCTCGGCGCTGACACCCCAGGGCGAGAAGGTGCTGATGCACCTCTCGAACTTCCGGCCCGTCAAGCGCGTCTTCGATTGCCTGCGCATCCTGCAAGGGGTGCGTCGCGAGGTCCCGGCGCATCTGCTGATGGTGGGCGACGGGCCCGACCGCGCGCCCGCAGAGAACCTGGCCCGCGAACTGGGCATCGAACAGCACGTCACCTTCCTGGGCAAGCAGGGCCATGTCGAGCGCCTCATCCCGCTGGCGCACGTGCTGTTGCAGCCCAGCGAGCTGGAGAGCTTCGGCTTGGCCGCGCTGGAAGCCATGGCCTGCGGCGTCCCGCCCGTCGCGACCCGCGTGGGCGGGGTCCCCGAGCTGATCACCGACGGCGTGGACGGATACCTCGAGGCCCCCGGCGACGTCGCCGCCCATACCGCCCGCGTGGTCGCGCTGCTCACCGACGACGCCCTCCGCGCCCGCATGTCCGGCGCCGCCCGCCACACCGCCGAGACCCGCTTCTGTACCGGGCTGATCATCCCGCAGTACGAGAGCTACTACGAAGAGGTCTGCAGCCGCTGGTCCGCCGCCGTTTAGCGTGACGCTGCGATGTCCCCGCCCGCACTCGCCGCCCTCAGCTCCAGTAACTCCGGTCCAGGCTCCGATACTGCACCGCCTCGGCCAGGTGCTTGGTGGAGACCGCCTCGGATTGGTCCAGGTCGGCGATAGTGCGGGCCACTTTCAGAATACGGTCGTGCGCGCGGGCCGAAAGCGCGAGGCGCCGCATGGCCATTTCGAGGGTGCGCTCGCCCGAGTCGTCCAGCCGGCACAGCTTGCGCAGCAGTTTGGTGGGTAGCTGCGAATTGTAGTGGCCCCGGCGCCGCTGGATCTCGCGGGCGCCGCCGATGCGGGCGCGCATCTCGGTTGAGCTGACGCCCTGCTCCTCCGCGCGCATCTCCTTGTAAGGTACGGCGGGCACCTCGACGTGCAAATCGATGCGGTCGAGCAGCGGCCCGCTGATCTTGCCCAGGTAGCGCTGTATGATGGCCGGCGTGCAGCGGCACTCCCGCGTCGTATCCCCGTAAAAGCCGCACGGACAGGGATTCATGGCCGCCACCAGCATGAAGCCGGCAGGGAAGGAGAGCGTCATGTTGGCGCGGGCGATGGTGACCGAGCTATCCTCGAGCGGCTGGCGCAGTAGTTCCAGCACGTTGCGCGGGAACTCCGGGAATTCGTCGAGAAACAGCACGCCGTGGTGGGCCAGCGATACCTCGCCGGGCCGGGCCATGCCGGCGCCTCCGCCAATCATCCCGGCGTCCGAGATGGTATGGTGCGGCGCGCGGAAGGGGCGTTGGCCCAGCAGCCCCGCGCCGGGCGCCAGCACGCCCGCGACGCTGTGGACTTGCGTGGTTTCCAGGGCCTCCTGAAAGCTGAGCGGAGGCAGTATGCCCGCCAGCCGCTTGGCCAGCATGGTCTTGCCCGACCCCGGCGGCCCAATCATCAGCACGTTGTGCCCGCCGGCCGCCGCGACCTCCAGGGCGCGCTTGGCGGTGGTCTGGCCGCGCACGTCGCGAAAATCCGGCGCCGCGTTCTCGGCTGGGGGCGGCGCAGGCGCGGGCGGCGCCAGCGGCGCGAACTGCTCCGGCTGGTTGATCAGAGCAACCACCTCGGCCAGGTGCTTCAGCCCATACACGCGCACTCCGTCGACCACGGCCGCCTCGGCGGCGTTATCGAGCGGCACCACGAAGTTTTGGATTCCGCTCCGGCGCGCGCAAACCGCCATCGACAGGGCGCCGCGCACCGCGCGCAGCGTGCCATCCAGGGACAGCTCGCCCGCCAGCAGAAAGTCGTCCGCGCGGCGGATCACGCCCATGGCGCCCACAATACCCAGGGCCATCGGCAGGTCGAAGCCGGCGCCCTCCTTGCGCAGATTGGCCGGAGCCAGATTGATGGTGACGGACTTGCTCGGATACCCGAAGCCGGAGTTCATCATGGCCGACTTGATGCGCTCGCGGCTCTCCCGCACGGCCGTGTCGGGCATGCCCACGGTGACGAAATCGCGGGCGCTGCCTGCGGGATACATATCCACCTCGACGTCGATCAGGTGGGCGTCGATTCCGTAGACCGCGGCGCTGCGCGTGCGAAAGAGCGCCAAACAACATGGTGGGGCGCAGAGGGAGAAAGTCGCAACAAAACGAAGCGCGAATTCATCATCGGCTACCGGGTGCGATCACGGCGCTCCCGCACGGCCGTGTCGGGGATGCCCACGGTGACGAAACGCGGGTGCTTCCCGGGGAGTACAAATCCACCTCAACACCGATCAGGTGGGCGTCGATGCCGTAGGCGGAGGCGCTGCGCGTGCGAAACAAAGCCATCAGCGCATTCAGCTCACCAAATTGGGGAGTGGCTGACGGTTAGGATGGTGGTGGAAGCCCCACATCGTCCAAGAAATCGCGATCCTCATTGTAGCGGCTCCAACTAGCCAAGCGCTTCCAGAATACCCCCATGGGTTCGGTGATGAGCCGTTTGCCGTCCACTCGCCTGAGGTCCAAGGTGAGGACGTCGCGGGTGTGTTCCTGGTCCGGGGCGTAGGTCAGGGCCGGTTCGGAACGCGGGGGGAACCAGTCGGCCAGGAAGTTCATACGAGTCTCCTCCGCCGCATCCTTCAGGCGCGCCATCTGGCTCTGGGGCTCGCCGACCTTTCTGAAGAAGGGTGTGACGAAGCTCACCTTGATTCCAAAGTCGAGGCCACTCGCGCGCAGGCGCTGGAGGTTGGAAGTACTGTCGAGCCAGAGACGGAAGACACCCGCGTTTTGATTGATCGCTTCCGAGTAGAGGAGAGAGAGACTGAGAGTGTCGTCCTCCCAGTCCACATCTATTCGCTTGAGAGGCCCGGTCAGGTCCTCCACCGTCCCACCGCGAAGCAACTTGGATAGCATAATCTCCGGGGCAGTGGCGTAGTGCAGATGGGCTCGATTCCACTGCTGGATCGTGTCACACAGGATAAGAAGAAAGGCTAACGGGTGCTCTCGAAAGGTCACCTCCTTGGCGCGGTGGTTGTGCACGGCAATGGCATGCTGGGCGGCCGTGTATGCGCTCACACCCTTCTTCTGCTTCCTGATGCCCTCAATCAGGCTATTGAGGTGCGCCGCACCGACCGCACCGTGGTCCTCGCCAGGTTTATCGTCTACGGAGAACACCTTGACCTGGCTCGCTAGCGCCCGGCTCAGGCGCTTGATCTGCTCGTCGATCCCTTGCGCTAGCGCCCCGAGAGCCGCAGACTGACCGTAGAACTCGAGCATTCGCCGGGCACCCGCAAGCACCTCAATGGCGTAGCCAATATCGTGCAGCAGCGCTGCGACGTACCACTCGGCCAGCACCTTCTTCGGAGTATCGCCAAGATAGCCGACGCACTGCTTCAGCAGCGTCCGCCCCTTTTTAGGCTGAGCAACTAGCAGGTAATGACCCAAGAAGCAGACCTCAACCGCGTGGAAGAAGTGATCCCGATGGTATGGGCGGAGTACGTGGAGCGCCGGTTCGACGCGGGCGGCTTGAAGCAGATGGGCTGACAGGTCCAGTCGTGGCTCGATGCCTAGGCAGTCGTGACCGTAACGGGAGACTGACCATACAAGTGCGTCAATGGTCTTCTCGTCTACGGGGAGGTCTCCGAGAAGATAGTGAACGAGGTGAGCGCAGTAGGAAAGACTCCGCTGCCTTTCCCGTGGACCGAGCGCAAGGGCGTGTTTCTTGACGCTTAACCATTTTCTCCAGAAGTTCTCGGCGAAGAAGCGGGCCAGAGCCTTCCGCGCGAGCCCGTCATCCGCTTCGGCCATCATGAACGGATCTATGCCTGCCGGCGGACGATTGAATGCCGGCCTGTCTTGAGGCGGCGTGAACCGCCATTCAAGAAAGGCCGCGAGCAAATTGAACTTGACCCGTTCATCGCACCTCCCACAGAGAGTGCGCCGTTTCCGGCACAGGCTGTCTGCCAGCCTACGGCCGGGACGTTCGGGGTCAGACAGACACAGCCGGTTTCCCACCTCTTTCAGCCACCGCTGGTTGAACTGCATCTTTTCTTCATCGGTGGCGGGAGACTCCGCGTCCCAGGCCGTTTGAAGAAGACCGACCAGATCTTGAAACGGAACCGGCCATTGTAGCGTCTTGATCAGGCGTCGGCGTTCTCGCTGGTCGAGATCCTTCCGGGTGAGCTGCTGCAAAAGCCGCTGCCGTTCCTCGCGTTGCGTATAGTGCCATGTGAACCAGGCGGACACCAAAACAAAGAGCTCCTCCTCCATCTGCAACACGGGCTTCCAGTCGCCTCGCGTCCACATCAGCTTCGAGTCAAGAAGCACGATGTAGTGTGTTGCGACCCGATTCGGCGCCGTCTGGCGAAAGGGAAGCGCAACGACCAGCATCCAGCGTGGCGGTTCAGCCGCCGAGGGGCTCTGTGTCAGGGGAAACTCGTGGGTGTCCCAGAGGCGCAAGTTCCTGCGGTTTTCCTGCAACCAAGCTTCGAATCTGGCGAGGAAATCTGCCGGCGCATCCGTGCCACGAGGAGCCTTTATCTGATAGCGGATGCGGCACCTAGCGTCTCCCTCTTCAATCAGGTATGCCGAGTCGGCCAGGATGAACTGCATGGCCCGGAGAAGCAGACCATGGAGACACGCCACTTTCCCTTGCCGGATCTCCTCAAGCAGGCTGCGAGCGCTTTGCAGTCGCTTCCGAACGATGTCAAAGACCAAGGAGCTGCTGGAGGGCATGTACGATATCCTTCTCGTCGACCGGTTTTTCCAACCACTTCAGACGGGACCTCTCGACAATCTTCTCGCACCGGCTTCTGATCTCCGCAAGTCCACGGGCAGTGAAGATGATCACCGGGACGTCAAGCGGCCTCCGGCTGTCGGGAGACTGCCCGGGGTTGAGATGGTCGGAATACCACTCCAGGATCTCGCAGCCTCCCTCAAGCGCAAGCCGCGCATCGATCTCGCGATCCAACTCGTCGATGCGACGACGAAGAGCGGCGATGTGCTTATCCAGATAGTCCGTATCGAGGCCTGTCCGGTCGGCCAGTTCCATCAGGGCCTCGGCGCGTTGTGGATCGAGCCTGACCAAATCGTCCAGGTCGCTCTGGTTCTCAGGAAGCATCATGTCCACAATGAGGGCGGCGAATCTCCTGCCAGCGGTCTTAAGCTCCTTTAGTGCAGCCGCCTTGTGCGGAGCGTTGGTCACCTGCACGTGCAATTCTCGCTCGGTGTATTCCTTGAGGCTGTCCGCGATTTCGCCGTTGTCCTCAATTAGAAGAATCTGAAGCTTGTCTGCTTTCGGGTTCATTGGGGGCTCCATGAGAATCTACCAGAGGAAGAGTTACAGTTGCTACCGTGAGGTAGTTGTGGAAGTCGAGAACGTCGCCGGGTACAGTGGCGCGGCTCGATATGTCCAGAGTCCCACCCTCCGCCTGGAGGTATCGAACAGCGATGGGGACCCCCAGCCCGGTTCCCGGCCGCGAGCCGGGCGGCTTCTTCGGGTCGCGCACTTTGGCGCGCGTTCCTTCCCGGCGTATTGCCAACAGCCTATCCTGGGGAATGCCGACGCCGTAGTTCCCGATAGCGATCTCTACGGAGCCGGAGCCGGCTGGGCGGACCGTGACACGGATCTCGTGATCGTCGTAGCTGTACTTGATCGAATTGTCGAGCAGGTTGCGCAACGCCAGCCGAACCTCCGATTCCCGCAGGCGGGCGATCATGTCTTTTGCCGGGAGCCGGGTTACAACGGGACATCGCTTTTCGGCGGCAAGGGGTTCCATCTCCTTGACCACCGCTTTGACCATCCTTCCCACGTTCACCAGTTTTCGCGTCCGGCCAATCGCCGGGTATATCTCCGCAATCTCCGCCTTCGCCTGCAAGACCGAGCGCCTGGCACTGCCTAGATGGTGCTCCAATGTTTCGTCGTGCATCGAGTCTCTTGCCGCCTCGGAGGCGCGGCGCATATGAACCAATGCGAGCTGGAGCGGCGTCTTGGTGGAATGCGAAACGGTCCGCACCCGTTCTGCGAATTCGTCCCGGTCGGAGCTGATTTGAAGAAGGACCTCGCTGATGCTCGCGCGGAGACCCAGCATGCGGCAGAACGCATCGACGAACCGGCGCCTCTCTCGTTGACCAGCCGCGCCACGAACAACGAAGATCATCGAGATTCGCTGGCCCTCCAAGAGGGCCAGGTCGCTTTTGAAGAGGAGATCGTCCGCGTTTAGCGGCATGTCCTCGGGCAGTCGTTCGCCGGGGTCCAGCTCGGCGAGAGTTACCAGCCGGTCGAACGGCAGGACCGTGCCCAAGCAGACGGGCAACTCCGACTCGGTGTCCTCTGGCATCATGCCTTTCGGGCCAATCCGCTGCAAGTACCTGGTAGCTTCCCCGTAGAACACCTCAACCGGACCGATCTTGGCAGCGTCGCGGAATGCCGACACAACGGACTCAAGCGCCTGCCACCACTTCTCGTGGGTCGTTGTGCCACCCACAAGGTAGATCGCCATCCTGTTCAACAGTTCCTGTTCGGCGCTCTGGACTTTTAGCGAGTAAAGCTCCTTGAGGAGCTTCTGCATCATCTCGCCGAACTCCACAAAATCCGAGAACCTTTTCAAAAGTTTCGACAGCGGGACGTTTTTGTTGTCCGGGTCCTCGCGCACGATTCGAGTGAGCGCATCGCGCTGTTCCTTCAGCGCGCGGGACTTGAGGGCTTCGCAGACGTCATCGACCTGGTACGAACGCTCCTTGCGCAACGAACTCCATTCAACCTGGTCCGCCAGTCCGGCCAGGGCGTTGTGCCAGTCGACATCGCTGTCGGAAACGATGATCTGGCCGCCGAACAATACGCCGATCAGGTTGTGGTCGACTCTCAGTGGAAACGTCATGTCCCACAGGTCCATGTGGCACCGGTACAGCCTCGGCGCGTCCCACTGACCCGTGTAGTACCGGAGGACGATTTCCTTATCCGCCTCCCGGCAGTATTCGTTGTGGATCGGATCGGTGGATCGATACGTGCGGCAGATCGGATGAGCCACCTGAAGGGCCAACAGTGGCTGGTCCATTACGTCGACATATTTGATGGAGTCCCTGGTTGGGTTGCTGGGCGAGATGCTGTAAACCAGCGAGGTGCCCGCCTTCAGTGCGAATGAAAAGCCGTTAAGAAGGATCTTAACCGCTGCCTCCTCCATCAATTCCAGAGCATGATCGGGATGCATGACCTTCCGGAAGGCCTCGACTTGTTCGCGCACTGTACGCTTCTCCCTTCGCCAGGCTGCCGATTCAAGTCAGCATATCACAACTGAGACGATTTGCACCTTCAAATGGACTTGAATTCACCCACAAATGCCGCGAGGGGAGCAAGAAAGCGATCAAGGGCGCGTATGGGAGCCTGGTCGGAACGCCCGGTCAGTGCTGCGCGCCGATCGCGGCGCTCCCGGCCGAAAGCATCAGCACGGCGGAGAGAGCCACCAAGAGGCCCAGGAACTGCGCGAGACCACGGTTGTCGGGCTCCGTCTGCCAGTCGCGTGTGAACATCCGGTACACGCAACACAGCGCCACCGCAATCAGCATCGGATTCTTTACCAGCAGCCACAACGCCGCGGCCGCCAGGAGCAGTAGCCCGCGCTGGGCGCGCGTAAGCGAGCGCAGACCGCGCGAGCCATCCAGTTGCCACACCGGAATCAGGTTGAACAGGTTCACCCACGCGCCGAAATTGGCGATCACGCCCCAGATCTTCACGCCCGTCACGTAGTAGACGCCCAGGGCCGCCACCGCCGCGCCCAGGCCGTAGGTCGGCCCGGCCAGTCCGATCCGCGCCTCTGGAATCGGAGGCAGCCTGACCCCGCGCATCTGTATGAACGCGCCCAGGCCCGGGATGAACATCGGTGCGCTCGCCGGGAACCCGTAGTGCCGGATCTTGGCCACGTGTCCCATCTCGTGGATGTAGATCGAGACCACCACGCCCAGCGCCAGCGCCCAGCCGTACAGCGCCCAGTACACGCCCAGCGAGGCGAACATGGTGAGCAGCGTGCCCATCTTGGTCAGGCCCAGCAGCAGGAATTTGCCTTTGCTCAGCAATAGCAACAGTGCCGCCCCGGCGCCGACCGATCCCTTCTTCCAGCCGGTGTGGGGCTGCCGTGCCGCGCCGGCCATCGTTCCGTCGATTTCCGCGATCCGGGCCGCGATGGTGCGGTGCTGAACCGTGTCCTCCGGCAGCAGCGCGAGCGATTCCGCCCTCAGCGCGCGCTCTTCCGCGAAATGTCCCAGCCGCCAGGCCTCCTTGGCGCGCCGCGCGAGATCCTCCAGTTTCTGCGCGTGGATCAGCCTCCGGCACTGCGGGCAACTGAGCGCGGACTCCGGCAAGTCGCTACCGCACCCTGGACAATTCATTCCGCCGGCGCCGTTTCGTATGGGCCCATTACGAGTATCTTCGCGCGCCCGGTTAATCGCCAGGCCTGCTGCAAGCCTATGAAGATGATGAACAGGGTGATTAGGCCGCCAATGCCTGTCGTCAGCCCGAAGAACGGCGCCGCCGCAAAGATGAACAGAAGCATGACGATCGCTCCCACGAGCCGCGCTCCCGAAGGCTTCACAGTCTCCCGATTCGTGGTCTCGCCCGCCTCCTGTGCCGCCTTCTGCCTGGCGTGCTCCAGCACTTGCGGGTTCTTCGCGATCTCATGGAAGTACACCGGGATGTAACTGGTCGTGATGGCGAAGTAAGTCAGCAGAACGGCCATGATCTGCTGGGGCCGCCCGCCTAGTCCTTTCGAACCCGCGCGCACCGCTTTACCGACCATTATGCCTACCACGATGGCGATGATCCCAATTTGCAGGTCGAACAGAATCGCCACCGCCGCATAAAGAATGCACCCCGCCAGCGCCGCCCCCGCTCCGTAGAGCGCCGCGCGCGCCAGCGAGATCGCCGGCGGCTTCTGCTGGCCGGATTGAATCCGCTGCGCGCACATCGGGCACACCACCTGCCCCTGCGCGTGAAAGTAGGTGAGGCCAATCAGCGTCTTGCAGATTACGCAGCGCCGGACATTCGCGTTCGCCGCTGGCGACGGCAGCGGCTCGGCATGCTGGAATTGCAGGTCCTCCGGCGCCGGATCTTGCCCGAAATCAGACATGCCGCAGTATACTCACGCCAACCCAAACGTGTCAACGATTTGTTGCGAGCCAGGGGCTGGTAGGGACGGGCAGATTCGAACTGCCGACCTGCCGCTTAGGAGGCGGCCGCTCTATCCATGCTGAGCTACGTCCCCGAGTCCACTTATTATTCTATCGCCCGCTCGCCGCCCAACGCTTCAGGCCTTTGCGTCCGATGTCGGTGCGATAGTGCATGCCGTCGAAGTGGATCTTGGAGACCGCCTGGTAGGTCCGCTCGATAGCGCCCGCCAGGTCCGGCCCCGACGCGGTCACTCCGAGCACCCGGCCGCCCGCCGTCTCCACGCCGGCTTGCCCGCTGCGCGTTCCGGCGTGGAAGACGGCCGCTCCCGCCACTTCTGCTTGATCGATTCCCGTGATGCGGTCGCCCCGCCGGGGCGTGCCCGGGTAGCCGGCCGCCGCCAGGACGACGCAGACGGATGGCTCGGGTCGCCAGGCCAGGCTCGCCCCCGCCAGGTCTCCGCGAGCGGCCTCGATGAGCACCTCGGCGAAGTCGCAATCCAGGCGATGCACCAGCGCCTGTGTTTCCGGGTCGCCGAGGCGGACGTTGAATTCCAGGACCTTCGGCCCGGCCTCGGTCATCATCAGCCCCGCGTAGAGAAATCCCGTAAACGGGCAACCTTCGGCGCGCATTTGTTCGATCGCCGGCGCAATCACGCGATCCATAGCGAACTGCCGCTGGGGGGCGTCCAGAATGCGGGAGTCGCAGTATGCGCCCATGCCGCCGGTGTTGGGTCCGGTATCGCCATCGAAGACCGCCTTGTGGTCCTGCGTGGGCTCGAGCGGCAGCGCATTCCTGCCGTCGCTGAGTACGATGAAACTCACTTCCTCACCCGTCAGGCACTCCTCGATCACCAGGCGCGATCCCGCAGCGCCCACCAGTTGGCCGGTGAGCAGACCGCGCACCCCGGCTTCGGCCTCGGCGCGGCTGGTGGCTACGACAACGCCTTTTCCTGCGGCCAGCCCGTCCGCCTTCAACACCACCGGGATTCCGAAACGGTCCAGAGCCTTCAGCGCGTCCGCTTCCGTCTCGACCGTCACGAATTCCGCCGTTGGGATCCCCGCCCGCAGCATGAACTCCTTGGCGAAGATCTTGCTCCCCTCGAGTTGCGCGGCCGCCGCCACCGGACCGACCACCGCGCGGCCCGCGGCCCGCAGTGCGTCCGCCACACCGGCCACTAGCGGCGCCTCGGGCCCTACCACCGTGAGGCCGGCCCCCACCTCCTCCGCCACCCGCACCATCTCGGCCGGACTCTGTGTGTCCGCCGCGATTAACGTCGCCAGGCCCGCGGCACCGGGATTTCCGGGAACCGCGTAGAGGGCCTCCACAGAGGGGCTCTGCCGGAGCCGCCAAATCAGGGCATGTTCGCGCCCTCCGCTACCTATAACCAGAACGTTCAAAAAATCACCTCAAGATAAGTCTGATTTATGCTTGGCGGCCTGGGTTTGTCTCCCTCAGCGCCACTTCCCTAGAATAGAGGAAAAGCTGGGCAGGTATGCAAGTGAAGCGCCCTCCATTCCGATACGACGTGGTGGTGGTCGGCGCCGGCCACGCCGGCTGCGAGGCTGGACGTGCGTGTGCCCGGCTCGGCATGAAGACCGCCATCGTGACCATGAACCTCGACCTCATCGCGCAGATGTCCTGCAATCCTGCGGTGGGCGGCATCGCCAAGGGCCACCTGGTGAGGGAAGTGGATGCCCTCGGTGGCGTGATGGGCGAGTTGACCGATGCCGTTGGAATCCAGTTCCGGCTGCTGAACTCCAGCCGTGGCCCGGCCGTCTGGAGCCCGCGCGCGCAGTGCGACAAGCGGCTCTACCGGGCCCGCATGCGTGAGTTGCTGGAGAGCGAGCCGAACCTGCGTATTCTTCAGTCCGAGGCCGCCGAGCTCCTGATCGAGGGCGATTCGCTCCGGCGCGTTCGCGGCGTCGGTTTGAGGGACGGGCGGGTGATCGGGGCCGATGCCGTGGCCGTGACCACGGGCACCTTTCTGAATGGCCTGGCTCACATTGGCGAGGCTACTTACAGTTGCGGCCGCAATGGAGAGCCCGCCTCCAGCTTGCTCGGCAATCAGCTTCGCTCACTGGGCCTTCAATGGATGCGCCTCAAGACGGGTACGCCGCCGCGCCTCGACGGGCGCACCATCGAGTGGTCGCAATTCGAGCCGCAGTCGGGCGACCCGGAGCCAACCCCGTTTTCGTTTCTCACCGAGCGCATCGTCCGTCCCCAGATCCAGTGCCATATCGCCTACACCACCGATGAGACGCGGCGCATTCTTCTCGAGGCCATCCCCCGCTCACCTCTGTACAGCGGCCAGATCGAGGGCATCGGCCCCCGCTACTGCCCGTCCATCGAAGACAAGATGGTGAAGTTCCCCGACAAGCGGCGTCACCAGATCTTCCTCGAGCCGGAAGGCCTGGATACCTACGAGATCTACGTGAATGGCATGTCCACCAGCATGCCCATCGATGTCCAGGCGGCCATGGTCGCCTCAGTTCCCGGCCTCGAGCGCGCGGAGATGTTGCGGCCCGGCTACGCTATCGAATATGACGCCATCGATCCGCGCGAGTTGCGGCATTCCCTCGAGTTGAAGACCATCCAGGGCTTGTTCTTGGCTGGACAGATCAACGGGACCTCTGGTTACGAGGAAGCGGCTTGCCAGGGAATCATCGCTGGAATCAATGCAGCGTGCCGACTCGGTGGCTCCCCGCCCGTGGTCATCGGTCGCATGGAGGGCTACACCGGCATCCTCATCGACGACCTCGTCACGAAGGGTGCCGATGAGCCGTATCGCATGTTCACCTCGCGTGCGGAGTTTCGTCTTCAGTTGCGGATCGACAATGCCGATGAGCGCCTGACGCCACTGGGGCGCCGGGTCGGGCTGGTCAGCGGTAAGCGTTGGGAGTTGTTCTTGAAGAAGCAGGAGCACAAGGCCCGGCTGATGGAGCTGCTGCGTCGTACCCGTGCCGGCTCGGCTGCCGTGCCGGAAGTTCGCCTTGCTGACGGTGATCGCCCCACTCTTCTCGAGTGGCTGCGGCGCCCGGAAGCATCGGCGGTAAAGTTAGCGGCCTGGGCCACTGCCGCGTTGGGGGAGGAGCCTGCCCGCGGCGTCCTTTCCAGTATCGAGATTGAGGCAAAGTACGGGGGCTACGTTTTGCAGCAGGAACGCCAGATTGAGAGATTGCGCCACGCCGAGGGACGTTCCATCCCGGAACAGTTTGAGTACTCCTGCCTGCCTGGGCTTTCCCGCGAAGTCCAGGGTAAGCTCGAGCGCGTCCGCCCTCGCACTTTGGGCCAGGCCGCGCGCATCCCCGGCGTAACTCCCGCCGCAATCGCCGTCCTGGATGTATATTTGAGCTTGGGCGCGCCTCGCCCAACCGCATGAGCGATGAGAGGGAGTTTTCCGAGCTGCTGATTCGCCACTTTTCGGCGATCAGGGCCCTATCCAAGCCCGAAATCTCGGCGCTTTACCAACACTATGAGCTGCTGGTGCGGTGGAACACGGTACTGAACCTCACCTCGATCCGTCGGCTCGAAGACGCAGTGGTTCGGCACTATTGCGAATCGCTCTTGCTCGCGGTTCACCTTCCGGCAGAATCTGTCTCAGTTCTCGACGTGGGGTCCGGAGCCGGCTTTCCCGGTATTCCCATGGCGGTTCTGCGCCCGGATTGCCGGTTCGTGTTGGCCGAATCTCATCGGCGCAAGGCTGTCTTTCTCCGGGAGGCGACCCGCAGCTATGCCAATACCCGCATCGAGTCCCGCAGGGCTGAGGATGTTTCTGGCGAGTTCGACTGGGTGGTGTCCCGTGCGGTTCGATGGAAGCAGGTTCTGCCGCTCGTTCAAACCTCCGTGGCGCTTCTGCTCGGCCAGCAGGACGCCGAAGCCATCAAGCAGGCGCCGGGCTTCCATTGGCTGCCAGATGTTCCCCTGCCCTGGGGCAACAGCAAGTTCCTGGTCATCGGAACCAATTCTCCGCTGTGATTAGGATGTTCCACGTGGAACACGTAGAACATCGCGTTTTGGGTCCAAACGCGCCCCAATAGGTTCCACGTGAAACGTTTCGCGTCGAGAATCCACCCCTCTCCCTGCCTCCACCGCCTGGAACGTGTTAGCATGTGGTGATCCCATCAGGAGCAATCGATTTGGGACGAGTCATCGCCATCGCTAATCAGAAGGGCGGGGTCGGCAAAACTACCACCGCTATCAACCTGGGCGCCTCGCTGGCTGCTAATGATCTTCGAGTCCTTGTCATCGACTCCGATCCCCAGGGAAACTCAACCACCGGCCTCGGTGTGCGGAAGAACTCCGGCGGCCTCACCCTCTACGACGCCCTCCTCGGCGAACACTCCCTCGCCGCCGCCGCTTGCAGAACCAGCTTCGAGGGCCTCGATATCATCCCCGCCGACAAGAATCTCGTCGGCGCCAATATCGACCTCGTCGACCTCGATCACCGCGAGTTCCGCCTCCGCGAGAAGCTCAAGCCCCTGCGCGACTCCTATCATTTCGTGCTCATCGACTGTCCTCCCGCCCTCGACCTCCTCACCCTCAACGCCCTGGTCGCCGCCGACTCCGTCCTGGTCCCCATTCAATGCGAGTTCTTCGCCCTCGAAGGCGTCTCCGAACTCATGGATACCATCGATCATGTCCGCGACACCCTCCACCCTTCCCTCGCCATCGAAGGCATCCTCCTCACCATGTACGACGACCGCACCAACCTCACCCGCCAGGTCGCCGACGACCTGCGGGAGTTCTTTGCCGAAGAGGTCTTCCGCACCGTGATCCCAAGAAGCATCCGCCTCGCCGAGGCTCCCAGCCACGGCAAGCCCATCCTTCTCTATGACGTGCGCTCCCGGGGCACCGAGAGTTACATCAAACTGGCCAAGGAGATTCTTGCCAATGAGCAAGGCCTCGGAAAATCCTCGCAGGGCGCTCGGTAAGGGCCTCAGCGCGCTCATTCCCAACCGGACTGCTCCCAGAGCCGAGCCCGTTCCACCGCCGCCGCCCGGTCTCGAAGGCGTGTCTAATCTCGCCATCGCCCTCATCGATCCCAACCCCCTTCAGCCTCGCACCGTGTTTCGCCCCGATCGCCTCCAGGAACTCGCCGACTCCATCCTGGCCAATGGCATCATCCAGCCTCTCGTGGTTCGGCCCTTCGGTGATCGCTATCAACTCGTTGCCGGCGAACGCCGCTGGCGTGCCGGGAAGCTCGCCGGCCTCTCTTACGTCCCAGCCGTAGTCCAGCATGTCTCCGATGAGCACCTGCTCGAAATCACGCTGGTTGAGAACATACAGCGCGAGGATCTCAACCCCATCGAGGTCGCCCACGCCTTCGACCGCCTCTCGCGCGAGCTCAACCTCAGCCATGACGACATCGCCCGTCGCACCGGCAAAGACCGTAGCACCATCACCAACACCCTCCGCCTCCTCAAGCTCCCCGCCGACGTCCAGAATCTCCTTGGAGAGCACCGCCTCTCCATGGGCCATGCGCGCGCCATCCTTGGTCTCCCCACCGAGGACCTACAACGCCAGGTCGCCGAAAAGACCACCTCCCAGGGCCTCTCCGTTCGCCAGGTCGAGCGCCTCGTTCAGCGCATGACGGCCACCCGCGAACCCAAGTCCCCGGATGAGGTTGCCGATCCTAACGTCAAGGCGGCCATCGCCGAACTCGAGCGAGTCCTGGGCACGCGCGTCCGCATCACGGGAAAGCCCGACAAGCGTGGTCGGCTCGAAATCGAGTTCTACTCGGCCGAGGATCTGGACCGCATCTATTCCGTGATTGTGGGCGAGCACGAGGCTTGAACCTGTGCGAGGAATGGAGCTAGGACTGGTGCCGGCGGCTGGACTCGAACCAGCGACCTTGGGATTATGAGACCCACGCTCTAACCACCTGAGCTACACCGGCGCAACTGGGGTCCCTTCCAGCCTATTCGGTTCCCCAAGAACTTGTCAAACTCGCCCTCCTCCAAACCATTAACTTTCGTTAAGGTTTCAGTATTGACAGAAACCAGTTCCAGGTGCATAGTGGATGTGGAAGCCTCCGGCTGTGGTCTAACCGGGGCCTCTGGGCTCCAGAAAGATGGGGTACCGATTCACGGCCTTTGCTCGAAGTTCGAGGAGGTCGTAGCTTACAGGAGGAAGTCTATATAGAACGTCCACATGTCGGGCGGCTACCTGCTTCCTCCGCTGACTGGCTGTAGACTTTAGACGCCTGCCGGTACTCAATCGCGCCGGCGCGCCGCGGTACATTGCACCGCGAATCGGGTCACTATACAGCCAGCGCCGCGAGCGGAATCGGTCTGTGCAGAGGCACAAACTGGACTCCGGCTATCGCGCCAGCGGGGAGCCGGCGGTCGCCCTTTCTCTTATTCCTGCCCATGCGAGCGCTCAGTGAATGCCGTTGAATTTCAAGGAGTTTCCAAAAGCTACGCCATCTACGATGCACCCGGCGACCGCTTGAAGGAACTCGTCACCTTCAATCGGCATCCCTTCCATCGCGACTTCTGGGCCTTGCGCGACCTGGATCTCACCATCCGCAAGGGCGAGACCTTTTGCATCATTGGAGAGAACGGGTCGGGCAAGAGCACGCTGCTCCAGCTAGTGGCTGGCATCCTCCAGCCCAGCCAAGGCTCGGTTCTGGTCCAGGGACGCGTCTCGGCGCTGCTCGAGTTGGGCTCCGGCTTCAATCCCGAGTTTACCGGCCTCGACAACGTCTATCTGAACGGAGCCATTCTGGGCTTTTCCTCCCGGGAAATGGACTCCAAGTACCCGGCCATCGAGCAATTCGCCGAGATCGGCGATTTCATCGATCGGCCGGTGAAGACCTATTCAAGTGGGATGGTGGTCCGCCTGGCCTTCGCGGTCGCCATCCACGTGGACCCCGAGATTCTCCTGGTCGACGAGGCCCTCTCGGTCGGGGACATTTACTTCCGCCAACGCTGCATGCGCAAGGTCCACGAACTCCGCTCCCAGGGCATCACTATTCTGTTCGTTTCGCACGCCATCGGCGACGTCAAGGCCATCGGCGACCGCGCGCTGTGGCTGGAGCGGGGCCGCATCAAGGAACTTGGGGAGACCAACCGCGTGGTCGCCAAGTATCTGGCCGCGATGACCGAGAAGGACTCGGCCTATCTGACGCACCAGAGCCGCCCCGCCCCGGAGCGAGCCGCCGGCGCCATCGCGCCCGAGATCGTCGATCACATTCCCAACATCGACCATCGCCATGGCGACGGCCGCGCCCAGGTCATCGGCATCGCCGTCCTGGACCCCAACGGCCGTTCCCTCCCGCTGCTGGAGCCGCTCTCCCGCATCGTGGTTCGCATCAGCGTGCGCGCCAGCGAAAGGATTCCGCTCCCCATTGTCGGCTTCATGTTGCGCAATCATCTCGGCATCGACTTCTCCGGCACCAACACCTCCCGCGAGGGCTCCGACCTTCCCCCCATGGCCCCCGGAGACGTCTACACCGTGGATTTCCACCTCGACCTGCCCCAGCTCTATCCGTCCTTCTTCTCCTTTTCGCCCGCCATCGCCGACGGCACGCTCCACAGCTACCGCATGTGCGACTGGATCGACAACGCCCTCACCATGCAAATGGGACACAGCGACGGCCAGATTTACGGCTACCTCCACCTTCCCTGCAAGGTGGAACTGAACGCCCGTCTGCGACCGTCCCCGGAGGCCACCGTTGCTTGAGTTCACCGGCGAGCGCGTAATCCCCGGACAGGCCGGCGTCGACCTCTGGAACGAGCACCTGGCCCGCTACGCTTTTGCCGCCCGTTTCGCCTCCGGCCGGCGCGTTCTGGATGCCGGATGCGGCACTGGCTACGGCTCGGCCGAACTGTATCCCGCCGCGCGCAGCGTCGTCGGCGTGGACGCGTCCCTCGAGGCCGTCCATTACGCTCGCGACCACTACTCCACGCGCCATCTCCGGTTCCTCGCCGCCTCCTGCGCGGCCCTCCCGCTCCCCGACGCATCCCAGGATCTGGTGGTCGCCTTCGAAGTGATCGAGCACCTGTCGGAATGGCAGCGTTTCCTCGCCGAAGCCCGCCGCGTGCTGGCTCCCGGAGGCCAGTTCATCGTCTCCACTCCCAACCAGGAATACTACGCCGAATCCCGCGGCCTGACGGGTCCCAATCCCTATCACGTTCACGAATTCGATTTCGACGAATTCTCCGCCCGCCTCCGCGAACTGTTCCCTTGCGTCACCCTCTTCTTGCAGAACCACGTGGATGGCATCGCCTTCCAACCGATCGCCGGCAATCCGCCGCTGGCCCCGCAGGTGCGCGCCGCCGATCGCGAGGCCGACCCGCGCCAGGCGCACTTCTTCGTCGCCGTCTGTTCCCTCGAGCCGCAGCCCGATCCGTCTGCCTTCCTCTATCTCCCCGGCGCCGGAAACGTGCTGCGCGAGCGCGAGCTGCACATCGCGCGGCTGGAAGCGGAACTGGCCACCAAGGACCGCTGGCTGGAGGACCTCCGCGCCGAGAAGCAGGGCCTGGTCGATATGTTCCGCGCGCAGACCGCCGAACTCGACCGCAGCAACCTCTGGGCCACGGAGCTCGACCAGAAGCTCGCCGCCGCGCAAGACCGCATCGTCCAGCTCCAGCAGGAGCTCGCCGAAACGATATCCGGCTATCAGGCCTCCATCGCCGCCTACGAGGCCCAGGTCGCCGAGCTGGCCACCGTGAATCGCGAGAAATCGGAGTGGGCGGCCCGTCTGGATGCCCAACTCGAGGCCAAGGGCCGCGAATTGCTGGACTGCATCCAGTCGCTCGATAAGGCCGAGGCCACGGTCATCGAGCGCACCGAGTGGGCCATGCGCCTGAACATCGAGGTTCAGCACCTCACCGCGCTTCTGGAGATGGTCCGGGCCTCGCGCTGGATCAAGCTGGGCCGCCAGGTCGGCCTCGGTCCGGAGCTGCCCAATAGTTGACATGCCGAAGCTGAAGCGATTCCTGCGCAGCCTTCCCCTGCTCCTGCTCTCGCCGTTCCTGCTTCTGGCGGCGGCGCTGGCCATGGCGGCCGCCGACCTCCTCTGGCTCCTCGTCGGCCGACGTCGCCACCCTTCCGACGCCGCTCCCCGCCGTGCCGCAGCCAGCGTAGTCATTCCCAACTGGAACGGCCGCGAGCTGCTCGATAAGTACCTCCCCTCGGTCCTGGCCGCTCTGGACGGCAATCTGGAAAACGAGATTATCGTCGTCGACAACGGCTCCTCGGATGGCAGCGCCGAGTTCCTCCGCCAGCGCTTCCCCCAGGTCCGCCTTCTGGCGCTGCCGCGCAATCTCGGCTTCGGCGGCGGCTCGAATGCTGGCTTCCGCGCCGCCCGCAACGACATCGTGGTCCTGCTGAACAGCGATATGCGCGTCGATCCCGGCTTCCTCCAGCCCTTGCTGGACGGTTTCGACGACGAGCGCGTCTTCGCCGTCGGCTGCCAGATCTTCTTCAACGATCCCGCGCGCAAGCGCGAGGAAACCGGCCTCACGCAATGCTGGTGGCGCGATGGCGGTTTGCGGGTTCGCCACCGCCTCGACGACGCCGTCACCAACCTCTTCCCGTGCGCCTATGGCGGCGGCGGCTCCTGCGCCTTCGACCGCCGAAAGTTCCTCGAAGTCGGCGGCTTCGATTCCCTCCTGGCCCCCTTCTACCTCGAAGATACCGATGTCGGCTACCTGGCCTGGAAGCGCGGCTGGCGGGTGCTCTATCAGCCGCGCAGCGTGGTCTATCACGAGCACCGCGGCACTATAGGAAAGCACTTCCGCGAGGACCAGATCCAGGCGGCCTACTCGAAGAACTTCATCCTTTTCTGCTGGAAGAACATTCACGAATGGCGCCGGCTGGGGTCGCATTTCGCCTTCACCCAGGGCGACGCTCTGGTCAGCTCCCTATTTGGGGATTCCCGGGAACGGGCCAGCGCCCACGGCATCTGGCGGGCTTTCCGGCAGCTTCCCCGGGCACTCGCTTCGCGCTGGCGGGCCCGCCGCCTCGCCGTGGTCAACGACTCCGAGGCTTTCCTGCGCCCGCTGGGCGGCTACTATCGCGACCGTTTCGTGCTCAGCCGGCCGGCAGTGTCGCCCACGGAGGGAAAGCTCCGCGTGCTCTTCGTTTCTCCCTACCCCATTTGCCCGCCCATTCACGGCGGCGCCGTCTTCATGTACCACACCCTCCGCGAGCTGGCGCAAATCGCCGAGGTGCACCTGCTGTGCCTGCTGGATTACCCCCGCGAGCTCGACCCCCATCGCGAACTTGCGGCCCTGTGCGCCTCCGCCGAGTTTCTGGTCCGCATGGAAGGCCGCTCCAAGTCCTTCGGGTCGATCATCCCGCACGCCGTCCGCGAATTCTCTAGCGACGACCTCGAGTGGCGGATGCACCGCCAGATCTATACAAAAGCCATCGACGTCGTCCAGCTCGACTACACCTCGCTCGCCCAGTACGCGGGCCGCTACCGTCGCCTGGTTTGCGCCCTCTTCGAGCACGACATCTATTTCCAGTCCATCGCGCGCGGCCTCTCGGAACCGCGCGGAGTCACCGGGAAGATCGCCGCGGCCGTCGAGTACCTGCGCGCCCTCCACTACGAGCTGCGCACGCTGCCGGGCATCGACCGCATTCAGGCCTGCACCCGCGAGAACAAGGAATATCTGCTCTCGTTCATCCCCCGACTCGCGGGCCGCGTTCACGAGGGCCTGCGCGCCGTCGTCGACACCTCCAGCTATCGCTTCCAGCCCGGCGGGCGCGAGCCTGCCACCATGCTCTTCCTGGGAAGCTTCCGCCATCTGCCCAACCAGGCGGCGCTCACCTGGTTCCTCAGCAAGGTGCTGCCGCGCGTCCTCGAGCGGCGTCCCGAGGCCCGGCTCGTGGTGGTGGGAGCGGAGGCGCCTCCGCGGCACGGCCTGCCGCCCTCGCCGGCCATCGACCTCCGCGGATTCGTGGACGACATCCGCGAGCCTCTCTCTCGCTATGCCGTCTTCGTGTGCCCCATCCTGAGCGGATCGGGCGTTCGGGTGAAGCTGCTGGAGGCCTTCGCCGCGGGCATACGAGTCGTTTCCACGCGCGTGGGCGCGGAGGGATTGGCCCGCCAGGATGGAGACCTTTGCGCCCTGGCGGACGATCCAGCCGAGTTCGCCCAGAAGATCCTGGCCCTCTTCGATAGCCCCGACCTGGCCGCGCAAATGGCCCAGCGGGCCCGCCGCGAAGTGGAAGCCAACTGGGACGCCGCCGCCTGCACCCGCAAGCTGCTCGAAAGTTATCGCGAAGCCCTGCGCGAGAAGCGCGGCGCTACTTGCCTTTAAGCACCCGCTGCAGCCGGCCTACGATTTCCCCCGCCGTGTGGTCCATCTCCTTAGCCATCGTGTTCTTCGGCTGAATGTACGTCGACCACAGCACGGCCCGGCTACGCCGGTCCACCAGGAAGATGGTTCCCTTGCCCTTCCCGAAAGTCGAGACCGGTGGAGGCGCCTGTTTCACATCCGCGCCCGGCTCCTCCTTCGCCTCTTCTGGGTTCGCTCCCTCGCCCGTCTTGGCCGCCGCTGCCGGAGGTTTGGGCGCTGGCGGCTCCGGGTAAAGCTCCGCGAGCTTGGCTTCCAGGTCCTCTCCCACCCGGTCCGTAAACACCGCGTCGGCCTTCTTTGGGTCCGTCACCACCTGAAACAGCCCGGCATTGGTGATCCGGTTGGCGAGATCCTGGTCCAGTCCGCCCGACATGGGAAGCAGGTACACGGAGTGGACGTTGGCGAGTTGCGCGCTGGCACCCATCGCGAAGGCAAAGAGACCGCAGAGTAAAACGCTGGCTATTTTCATGGCAAGTACCATCATAATAGGATTTGCGCGAGCGGCTGTTGCTTATTGCGGGAACCTTGGCGGCGTTCGGCAGCGCCGCGTGGGGCTCCTTCCATTTCGACGACTACGCCATCTTCTCCAGCCCCTCCCTGACCTCGCCTTCCGGCTGGTGGGAAGTCTGGGGGCCGCTCTCTACCCGCCCGCTCGCCTACTTCACCTTCTGGCTCAACTGCCAGCTTGGCGATAGCGATCCGCTGGGGTTCCACCTCGTCAATCTGGCCCTCCACCTGGCCGTCGTCCTGTTGCTTTGGGAGCTGTTGCGCCGCCTCATCCCGCCCCGCGCCGCCTTCATCGGAGCGCTGCTGTTCGCGGTCCACCCCATTCAGAGCGAACCGGTGGCCTACGTTTTCGCCCGCCCCATCCTTCTGGCCGCGGTCTTCTGCCTGCTCTCGGCCATCGCCTGGCTGGATGGCCGGCCCTGGCTCGCGGTCCTCTGCTTCGCGCTGGCGCTCGCGGGAAAAGAGGAAGCCGCCGCTTTTCCCCTCGTCCTCTGGATGCTCCCCCCCACCAAACCCACCCGCAAGAACTGGCCCATCCTGGCCATGCTGGCGCTCTCGCTGGCGGCTGGATTGCGCGTCATCTGGGTGGCCAAAACGCTCGGCACAACCGCCGGCGCGGGAGCCGGGATTTCCCCTGCGAGCTACCTTCTCATGCAAGGCGAGGCCATCCTGCGTTACCTGCGCCTGTGTGTCATTCCTTGGGGCTTCACGGTGGATACCGAACTCCAGCCCGGCTGGATGCCCTGCTTCTCCTGGGCTCTCCTGGCCGCTGCCATCGCCTTCGCCTGGAAGCGCCGCTGGCTGCCCTTCCTGGCCGCGCTCGTGCTGCTCATTCCCTCTTCCTCGGTGTTTCCCGTGCCGGATCTGGCGGCCGACCGCCGCATGTACCTCCCCATGCTGGCCTTGTCTGCCGGAGCCGGCCTGCTCCTCGCCCCGCTGCGCACCCGCTGGATCGCCGCCCTGGCGGTGGTCCTCGTAGCGCTCAGTATCGGCCGCATGGAGGTCTGGCGCACCGAGCAGTCGCTCTGGGAGGAAGCCGTCGAGCGTTCGCCCGGCAAGGTTCGCCCCAAGATCCAGCTTGCGCGCGTAGTCGCGCCGGACCGCGCCCTCGATCTGCTTCGCGAGGCCCGCGCCCTGGCGCCCGACGATCCGCAAGTGCCCTCCGAGATCGGAAGAATCGAGCTCGCATCCGGAGGGGCCGCCGCAGCCCTCGCCGAATTCGGCCGCGCCCTGGCGCTGGCGCCGCGCGATCCCCGCGCCTTCAACAATCGCGGCACCGCCCTCGCGGCTCTGGGCCAAACCGACTCGGCCCGCCGCGATTTCGAGCGCGCCCTGGCCCTCGACCCCTGCCTCTTCGAAGCCCGCCTCAACCTGCGCGCCGGTCTCGGACCCGGTTGCCGCTACACCCCCGCCCAGCAGCGCGCGCTGGCGGGTCCATAATCGACGATAGGAGAAACAACGTGCATACCCGATTGAGACTCGCCGTTTTGGTCGTCGTCGCGGCATCCGCCGTTCGCGCCGCTGGCCAAGCGGCCGCTTCGGAGGCTCCGCAACCTCGGGTCGCCGTTACGATCACTTTACCGCAGACCGTCCTGAAAGCGGACTCCGAAGTCAGAATAGGAGTCAGCATAAAGAACACATCGAATCAGGACCACTTTATCTCCAAGCACCGCGAGCAGGGACATGCGGAGTCGTACAACCGTATCGAGGTCCGCGACGACAAGGGCAACCTGGTGCCGGTTGTGAAACCGCGCGAGGCTCCTCGGACCAAGGACGGCCTTGTCACTGCACTCGCAACCTGGAGCGAACCTGCCGTCGACCTGAAGCCAGGCGAGACCTTGCAGGACGAGATTGTCGCCAGCGAGATGTTCGATCTGCACCGGCCCGGCAAGTACACCATCCAGGTGAAGACATTTGACCAGACGAGCAAGACCTTCGTGAAATCGAACATCATCACGGTGACCGTCACTGAATAGACCCGGCCCGCCCCGATTTCGCCTGCGCCTTGCCAAAGCAGGTCCGAGACTCCCCGCCCATTCTTGTTTACCATGGATGAGATGCCGTCTTAGCCTTTCCCATGTACAAAGGACAACGCATCACGGTCGTCATCCCCTGCCTCAACGAGGAGCAGGGCATCGAGCAGGTGCTCAAGAGCATGCCCGAGTTCGTAGACGAAGTGATCGTGGTCGACAACGGCTCGACCGACCGCACTTCCGACATCGCCCGTTCCCTCGGCGCACAGGTGATCCGCGAGGACGTGCGCGGCTACGGCCGCAGCTACCGGCGCGGTTTCGCCGGCGCGACCGGCGACCTCATCGTCACCCTGGACGGCGATCACAGCTACCCGGTGGACGCCCTCTCCTACCTGCTCGAGGCGTTCCTGCACCTGGAGGTCGATTTCCTTAACGCCTCGCGCTTCCCGGTCAGCGACCGCCGGGCCATGAGCTTCAAGCACAAGTTCGGCAATCTGGCGCTCTCCCTCGCCATGTCGCTGCTATACTTCCGTTGGGTGCGCGATTCGCAATCCGGCATGTGGGTGTTCCGCCGCGCCATCCTGGCGGACATGAACCTGCAATCCAACGGCATGGCCTTCTCCGAGGAGATCAAAATCGAAGCGCTCAAGAACCGCCGCATCCGCTTCCGCGAGATCTCGATTCAGTACTCGTCCCGGCTGGGAGAGGTGAAGCTGAACCCCTGGCGCGACGGCCTGTACAACCTCTGCTTCCTGGTAAGAAAACGATTTGCCAGGCGGCCAAAAGCATGCTAGTATGACAGTGCTACCCGCCCACCGTTCGCAGTTTCTCCCATGACACCAAGGCCCGCTGGAGAGGTGTCCGGGATTACGGCAATCGTTCCCCACTGGAATCGCCGCGATCTGCTCGAGCCTTTGCTCGACCGGCTTCGCGGCCAGACCTGTCCGGTGGAGGAGGTTCTCGTCGTCGACAACGGCAGCCAGGATGGTTCGGTGGAATTGGCCAAGAGCAAAGGCGCGCGGGTGATCGCCCTCGATCGCAACATCGGATTCGCCGCCGCGGTGAACCGCGGGATTCGGGAAGCGCGCACCAGATTTGTGGCCATCCTCAATAACGACGTGGATCCGCGGCTGGACTGGCTCGAGCGCCTGAGCCGGGCCATCGAGGAGCCGGGCACCTTCTTCGCTACCGGCAAACTCTTGAACGCCGCGCGGCCGGAGTTGCTCGACGGAGCCTTCGATGTCATCTCCCGCGGGGCCTGCGCCTGGCGCGCCGGACAGGGGCGGCGGGACGGCCCCGAATGGTCGCGCCCGCGGCGCATCCGCATGGCGCCTTTCACGGCCGTGCTGTTCCGCGCCGAGCTGTTCCGCAAGGTGGGCCTGCTGGACGAGCGCTTCGGCTCCTACCTCGAGGACGTGGATTTCGGGCTGCGCTGCGCCCTCCGCGGCTTCTCCGGCGCTTATGTGCCGGAGGCGGTGGCCTGCCACGCCGGCAGCGCGACGCTGGGACTTTGGAGCAAGGAGACCGTGCGCCTCATCGCGCGCAACCAGGTGCTGCTGGTCGCCAAGCACTATCCGGCGCGCTATTTGTGGCGCTATGGCTGGCCGATTCTGGCCGGACAGTCGCTGTGGGGCCTGTTGGCCCAGCGGCACGGTGCTGGCCTGGCCTGCTTGCAGGGGAAACTCGAAGGCCTCAAGGTGGGCCGGGGCGTGCGCCGCGAGGTAGCGCGCTCCGGCGGATGGCCGCGTGGCCTTTCGCGAATTGTCGAGCAGAGCGAAGCGGAGATTTACGAACTGCAGCGCCGCACGGGCTTCGACCGGTACTGGCGCCTGTACTTTTCGCTGACATGACCACACTTGACCCACTACCGCTGCCTGTTGCGAAACGCAATAGGGGCTCTGCCGCCACTTGGTTGCATTTGGCTGTCCGTGAGCGTGGCGGGTATGGTACGCTGCTAGAGTATGCGGTCGAGCAGTGTTGCCGCCCGGCATGCGCGGTGGTGTGCAAGGCGGCGCCGCCGGGTTCCCTCCTCCGGGCCGTTTGGGGGATTCTCCGGTCGAGGAGCCTGAAATCTGTCTCGGTTTATGTTAGGGTAATTCGTCTGGCCTGTTGGTTTCTGGTTACGGGTCAAGGCGGAGGCCGCGTTCAATCGTTCGCTGTGGTGGAAAGCTAGGAGAAGACGCAATCCAGTAGCTGTTTTTGTACAAGTTCATATTCCATGGCCCACACTGAGTTCGTAACCATCGCAATAGTCACCTTCAACAGTGGCCGCTTCATCAAGAAGTGCCTGGAATCGGTCCTGGCCCAGCGCTATGCGCGCAAGGAAGTCATCGTCATCGACAATGCCTCCACCGATGGGACCCAGGCCGTGCTGGAGCAGTTCGAGGATTCCTGCCGGGTGATCCTCAACGGCACGAATGTGGGCTTCGCGGCCGCGCAGAATCAGGCCATCAAGCTCTCGCGCGGGGAGTGGGTTCTGACCTTGAACCCGGACATGCTGCTGACCCCGAACTTCATCGAGGCTCTGCTGGACGCCGGGCAGCTCGACCCCCGCGTGGGGACGGTCTGCGGCAAGCTGCTCACCATGACCGCAACCTTCGCGCTGCCGCAGGAACCTCTGGTGGATTCCACCGGCATCTACTTCACCCCGATGCTGCGCCACCTGGACCGCGGAAGCCAGGAAGTGGACAACGGGCACTTCCTGAACTTCGAATACGTCTTCGGAGCCACCGCCGCCGCCGCGCTCTATCGCCGCGAGATGATCGAGGATGTCTCGCTCGGCGGCGAGTTCTTCGACCCGGATTTCTTCGTCTACCGCGAGGACGCCGACGTGGCCTGGCGGGCGCAGTTGATGGGCTGGCGCTGCCTGTACACGCCGCACGCCCGCGGCTACCACGTGCGCAGCGTGCTGCCGGGCAACCGGCGGGCCTTGCCGGGGATCATCAACATGCACTCGGTGAAGAACCGCTTCCTCATGCGCATCAAGAACATGACGGGCGATCTTTACAAGCGCAACTGGGTCTCCATCACTTCGCGCGACCTGGTGGTGATCTCTTGTTGCCTGCTGCGCGAGCAGAGCTCCCTCAAGGCCTTCTGGTACCTGGCCACGAACTGGAAGCGGGTCCGCGAGAAGCGGCGGGAGATCATGCAACGGCGCCGCGTGAACGACGCCTACATGGCGACCTGGTTCCAGTACACGCCCGTGAGCAAGCCGCTGCCCATCGCGGCCGCCCCGGTAGCCCCGCGGCATAAGACGGCCGGTGGTTCCCAAGCCGAACAGTTCGAGTATTAAGCTCGCCATCCTGGGCACGCGAGGCATTCCCGCGCGCTACGGCGGGTTTGAGACCTTCGCCGAGGAACTGGGCGCGCATCTAGCCGCGCGCGGCCACGAGATTACCGTCTACTGCCGCGAGCGCCCCGCCGAGTCTTCCTTCCGCGGCGTTCGCTTGCGCTACCTGCCCACCTTGCGGCACAAGTATCTGGACACCGTCGTCCACACGCTGCTCTCGACTCTCGATCTGCTTGTGCACCGCCGCGACGCGGCTCTCTACTGCAACGCGGCCAACGCCCTGTTCACCTTCCTGCCGCGGCTTTTCGGAATGCCGGTCGCCCTCAACGTGGACGGCCTCGAGCGCCACCGCAAGAAGTGGAACCTGCTCGGCCGGGCCTGGTATCGGATGTCGGAGCGCCTCTCCACGCTGTTTCCCAATACCGTGGTCAGCGACGCCCGCCGCATCGCGGAGTATTACCAGATGCGCTACGGCAAGCGCACCGAGTTCATCCCCTACGGCGCGCCGGTCGGCAAAGTCGAAACCACCGAAGTCCTCGCGCGCCTGGGCCTGGAAGCGGGGAAGTATTTCCTCTACGTGAGCCGCATGGAGCCGGAGAACAACGCGTTGCTGGTGCGCCAGGCCTTCGAGGAGCTGGCCACCGATTTGCCCCTCGCCCTGGTCGGTGACGCTCCCTATGGGCGCGCCTATATCGAGCGGGTCCGCAATACGCGCGACCCGCGCATCGTGCTGCCCGGCGCGATCTACGGGCAGGGCTACCACGAGCTGACCTCGCACTGCTTCGCTTACATCCACGCGACCGAGGTCGGCGGGACACATCCGGCCCTCATCGAGGCCATGGGCCGCGGCGCGCTGGTGCTCTATCTCAACACGCCCGAGAACGCCGAGGTCGCCGGCGGCGCCGGAATCCCCTTCGAGCCCGGCGATCTGACGCGCCAGCTACGGCTCGCGCTGGACATGAGCGAGGCGGAACGGGAACAATGGAGAGCGAGGGCCGTGGACCGCGTCCGCGAGCGCTACACCTGGGACGCGGTCACGGATGCCTACGAGCGGCTCCTGCTTCGGCTGGTGGGAAAGTAGAACATGGATACATCGCCCTTCCGATCCTGGGCCGAGGTCTCGCGCGCGCAGATCGCCGCGAACTTCCGCCAGGTTGGCTCCGTCGTCGGGCCCGAGGTCGAGATCGTCGCCGTGGTGAAGGCCAACGCCTACGGGCACGGCGCCATCGAGGTCTCGCGCACTCTGGTCGCCGAGGGCGCGCGCTGGCTGGCCGTGAGCTTTGTCGAGGAAGGCGTGGCCTTGCGCCAGGCGGGTATCGGCGCGCGCATCCTGGTGATGGCGGACCGCCCCGCCATCGCCCACGCGGCGCTCGTCGAGCACCAGCTTACCCCGGTCGTGCATACGCTCGACGACCTGCACGAGCTCGATCAATCGCTCGCGGGCGGCGGCGCGCGGCTGCCTTACCACCTCAAGATCGACACCGGCATGGGGCGCCTGGGCGCGCGCAACCCGGCGGCTGAAATCGCCGAGGCCGTGCTGGGCGCCGCCCGGCTCGAGCTGGAAGGCCTGATGACGCACTTCGCCTCTTCGGCCGATTACAGCACAGCGCGGACGGACCGTCAGGTGCGCATCTTCAACCAGCTCTCGGCCCGCCTGCGAGCCCTGGGCGTGCGCCCGCGTTACCTGCACTCTTCCAGCAGCAACCCCATCGCCTACGGCCGGCGGGAGGCCTGGCACAACATGGTGCGTCCCGGCCACGCGCTCTACGGCTACGTGTCGCCGGCCCGCGGCGAGGCCCCGCCCCGAGTGCTGGAGGTCCAGCCCGCGCTGGCTTGGAAGGCCCGCGTCATCGCCGTGAAAGACGTCCCCGAAGGCGCTCTGATCGGCTACGGCGGCATGTTCCGCGCGCCGCGCCCGCTGCGCATCGCGGTCCTGGCTATCGGTTACGCCGATGGCCTCCCGCACCGCCTCTCCAATCGCGGCCACGTCATCGCCGCCGGGCATCTCGCGCCCATCGTTGGCGCGGTGTCGATGGATCTGACCACCATCGACGCAACCGAAGCCCCCAGTCTCCGCGCCGGCGACGCCGTCACGCTGCTCGGCGCCGAGGGCGGCGTCTCCATCAACGCCCAGGAAATGGCGCGCACCGCCGGCACGATCTCCTACGACATCCTGTGCGGCATTCGCGCCCGCCTCAAGCGGGTCTACGTCGAGTAGCATCACTCAGCGGGAAACCGCCGCAGCGACCCTGGCGGGAACCGCCACTCGGGAGTGGCGAGGGGGCCGTCGCCGTCGATGATATACCAAGGGGATTCGGGCGCGACCGAATTGCGCAGCAGTTCGATGTCCTGCGCGGGCAAGTAGCTCTGGACCAACAGTGCCGCCCGCCGGCCGGCGGCATCCTCGGCCACGTCGACCACCAGCACGGCATGACCCGGGAAGCCTCCCTGGATGAACACGTCGCCGGGCTCAATGCGCCGGGGATCCGGCACGCGCTCCAGTTCGCGGGCCAGCGACGCGGTGCCCGCATAGTCGAAGACCACATCCAAGTAGCGGCGGAAGTTGGCGTAGCTCGAATCGGCCTCGGCGCGCTTCTCCCACGCGACCTGGTTGCCGCGCACCAGCGGCCGCATCCCGTCGCGCCAGGCGCTCCAGCGCGCGGGTGTGCCGTTGGTGAACCGGAACGAGATGCGGTCTTGGGCGCCCGAGGCCCACAGATACTCGGCGCGCAGGCGGATCACCGCATCCGCGCACTGCTGGAGGTCGCGCGTACCCACATCCACCTCGAGCACCAGGTAGTGCGCGCTCTGATCCGCCTTCAGTCGGCCGTCAAAGAGGCGCACCGGCGGATTCCCCGGCTTAACCGGCAGCCCGCGCAGCCACGCGCCGAAGCTGCCCGCCGGTTCGGCCACGCGCCGGAAACCGGCCGGCGGCGCCACTCGCGTCTGGATGCTGTCGCGCGCGGACGTGCCCAGCCAGGGATAGGGTTCGGCGAGCAAAGCCGCGAGAACGAGAAGCGCGATCATCGTGGATTCCGGATGAGCGCCCGGGCCTTGGCGACGACTTGCGGAAGCGCGGCGGCGACGGCGGGGTGCATGGGGCCGCCCAGGGTGAGGCAGTCGGCGGCTTCGACGGCCAGGATCACCACATCGTCGGGGACCGGGAAGCCGAGCTGGCGGGCTAGCGCCAGGGCGTCGAAGAGGCCGGTGCCGTGGGCGGCCGTGCCGGGGGCGGAGCGCACGTCTTCCTCCCGCACCACCAGGATTTCGCCGGGGGCGGCGCGGCTGGTCTGGACCGTATCGATCACCACCAGGCGGTCAACGCCGGTGACGTAGTCGAGCAGGTGCAGGCCAGATTGGGAACTCTCGATCACCTCGACCTCGGCGGGCGGAAACAGCCTGGCCAGCTCGCGGGCGGCGAGGATGCCCAGGGCGTCATCGGCCAGGATCTCGTTGCCCAGGCCCAGGACTCGAACCCTGGCGGCCATGGCGGATCAAGCCCGGCGGATTTTGCCGTCGGCGTCGCGATCCAACGTGCTAAGCGTAACGCCATTGCGGCCGCGAACGCGAACGGAAAGCGGCATGCTGCCGGGCAGCGAATGCGTGGCGCAGCCGAGGCAGGGATCGTAGGCGCGGAAGGCCATCTCGACCATGTTGAGCAGGCCCTCGTTGACTTGCTTGCCGGAGATGAGGCCCTTGGCCGCCTTCTCGACGCTCATGGCGATGCGAGCGGCGTTGTTCTGCGTGGCCACGATCAGGTTGGCCTTGGTGATGATGCCGCGCTCGTCGGTCTGATAGTGGTGGATAAGCGTGCCACGCGGCGCTTCGACCACGCCGACTCCTTCGGTCGGCTTGGCGGTGGGAAGGGTGCGCACGTTGGGGTCGATGATCTCGGGATCGTTGGCCAGCTCCTGCATCCGCTCGGCGGCGTAAAGCAGCTCGATGACGCGCGCCCAGTGATTGGCCAGCGTGTGATGCACCGGCTTGCCCAAGGTGGCCACGTACTTTTGGTAGGCCTGCTGGGCCAGCGGCGTGGCCATGCGGTCCGCCACGTTGAGCCGGGCCAGCGGCGCCACGGAATAGACGCCGCTCTCGGCGCCATCGGTAAAGCCCTGCCAGCCGGGAGTCTTCAGGTAGCAGAACTTCATGTAGCTCCACGGCTCGACGCGCTCGGCGATGTAGTCCAGGTACTTGTTGGGCGCGAATTTGACGGCTTCCTGTCCCTCGGGCGCGACCACGCGCAGCATGCCGTCGTAGAAGTTGACCTGGTTCTGGGCGTCTACCAGGCCCATGTAGTAAGTGCGGTGCGTGAAGAAGTCGGCCAGGATCAGATTGACGTAATCGGAGTTCTTGAGGACGATGTCGTCGAAAACCTGAAGCGTGAACTGGGCGAACTCGACGGCCTCGGCGGCGACGGTCTTGAAGCGCTCCTGATCGGCGGCGGTGAGGCGCTTGGCGACTCCTCCGGGCAGCCCGAACACCGGGTGGCCGGCCTTTCCGGCGGCCAGCGAAGTCAGCTCGCGCAGCCTGCGGCGCATGGCGATGACCTTCTTGCCGACATCTACTCCGACCTTGGCGATGACGCCCAGCACGTTGCGCTCGGCCGCGGGCGCGGTAGGCCCGACCACGAAATCCGGACCGCCCAGGAAGTAGAAATGCAGGGAGTGGTCCTCGACCATGAAGGTGGAGTAGACCAGCTCGCGGATCTTGCGGCCGGCGGGGGCGGGCGTCACCTTGTAGAGGTCGTCGAGCGCCTTGGTGGCGGCCATGTGGTGCGCGGTGGGACAGACGCCGCAGATGCGCGAAGTGATTTGCGGCATATCCTCGGCGGGACGGCCCTGGGCGAACTTCTCGAAGCCGCGCAGCTCGGGCACCTGGAAGTAGGCGCGCTCGACCACGCCCGCGTCGTCGAGGAAGATGTCGATCTTGCCGTGGCCCTCCAGGCGGGTGATGGGGTCGATGGTGATTGTTCGCGTGGTGGTTGGTTCTGGCATGGGCGCCCTCCTATAGTCTCTTCCGCTGAAGCTCGGAAACCGGCAGCGAGTAGCGGTAAAAGGTTCCCGCCGGATCGGGAATCTTGTCCAGAATGCGGGCAATCTCGGCCTCGTCGTTGCTGTCGGCCGAGCCGGCGATAGCCGAGAGCACCTTCCCGCCGTAATCGCGCACGCGGGAAGTGGGACCGAAGCAGCCGGTGCAGGGCATATTGCCCTCGATGCAGCGCGATCCGCAGCCCGAGCGCGTGGCCGGGCCGAGGCACAGCAGGCCCTGGGCCAGAATGCACTTTTCCTGATCGATGAGCACCTGATGAGGACGCTTGAACTCGGAGATGGCCAGGCGCTCGGGCTTGGTGTCCTTGCGCGGGCAATCCATACACAGCGCCTGGTCGGGCGCGAGCACGGTCCCCTTCTCGGGCAGCTTGCCCGAGAGCAGCGAGGTGACGGCGTCGGAAAGTAACTGCGGCGTGGGCGGGCAGCCGGGGATGTAATAATCGACGTCGATCACCTGGTGCAGGGCCTTCACGGTATCGAAGAAGCGGGGCAACGTGACGGTGAAGCCGTTGTCCTTATGGATGGTCTCGGGGTAGACGCCCTCGGTGTTCAGGGTGCTGGGCGCATCGCGGTAGACCGTCTGAAAAACGCCGGCGCGGTTCGAGAAGTTGGCCAGACCGGGAATGCCGCCCATCTGGGCGCAGGCGCCCACGGCGATGACCACTTGCGACTTGCGGCGCAGCAGATGGACCCATTCCTCCTGCTCGGTAGTACGAATGGCCCCGTTGATGAAGGCGACGGTGATGGAGCGGTCCGGCATGGCCTCGACGTCGGCCCTCTTGAAATCCAGGGCGACGGGCCAGAGCACGATGTCCACGGCCGCCACGACGTCCAGAATGCCTTCGGCGAGATCGACGACCATTTCCTCGCAACCGCCGCAGGCGGCGCACCAATAGAATGCGACTTTGGGCTTCATGATACGGCAACCTCCTCGACGGACGCGTTCCAATTCAGGGGCCCGAGCGCGCGCACCTTATCCACCATGTCGATCATGACGGTTCGCAGGCGGTCGCCCTCGGAGGCGGAGATCCACTCGAGTCGGAGACGGTCGTCCTCGATGCCCATTTCCTTGACCACCCGCTTGAGCAGGTTGAAGCGCCGGAGGCATTTGTAGTTGCCCTCCTGGTAGTGGCAGTCGCCGGGATGGCAGCCGCCGATGAGGACGCCGTCGGCGCCGTCGGCGAAGGCTTTCAGGATGAATTGGGGATCCAGGCGGCCCGAGCACATCACGCGAATGACGCGCGCGTTGGGCGGGTACTTCATGCGCGAGGTGCCAGCCAGGTCGGCCGCCAGGTAGGTACACCAATTACAGAAGAATGCGACGATCCTCGGTTCAAAGGGTTCAGGCATGAACAAGCACTCCTTCAATTTCCGCAAACAGCTCGTCGTCCTCGAACATCCGC
>Ga0326728_10003142_pt1 | contig 52413 bp, 41 predicted proteins | sample MB3enrmetagenome_FD_207602 | JGI IMG/M metagenome (GOLD analysis project Ga0326728, IMG submission 207602) | Lab enriched peat soil microbial communities from McLean, Ithaca, NY, United States - MB31MN | ecosystem: Environmental > Terrestrial > Soil > Wetlands > Peat | place: USA: New York... | reverse complement strand
GAAGATCATTCGCCGCGTCGAGCATGTCGAGCTTCCGAAGGGCCGACCGTTCGATGGCGCGAAACTTGCGGCTGGGCTGGCGATGAAAAAGCCGCTCAGGCTCATCGCACCGGAAGGATTTGATCACGCCCCAACTCTATAACGTCTGGCGTTAAATGTCAACCAGTATAGAACCGAGGGTGGGGTAGTGGGTCAGTTTGATATTTGTAGCGGCGGTCTCTGACCGCCGGCCTTGAATTCTCAACGAGTTCCGGCGCTCGGAGAGCGCCGCTACAGCAAAATGATCCACTACCGAGGGTGGAGGCGCCGTTTGGAATTACCTCCCTTGAGAACGATCCGTCATTCCCGCGAAGGCGGGAATCCAGCCCGTAGAATGGGACTTTCCCGAGGGTTTTCGGAGTGGATTCCCGCCTTCGCGGGAATGACGACAGAGTGGAGCGCCGATGTCTCGCAAATGACGCCACTACCGGAACCGCGGGCGCCGCATCCCTCCGGGGCGGTTGCATGCATCCCGGCAAGAAGAACGTGTGAAAAAAACCGTTGGGGCAGGGCTCAAACGGACTTCGTGTCAATGAGTATCTTTTCTCTTGACAAGATTATCGTAATAGGCTAGGATATTCGGTTGGAGCTATTCAGGGGGCCGAGGCCGCCGGAGAGAGTCGAGGAGTTGAGCAGTCGAGAAGTCTAGGAGCCGAGAGTCGAATGCCAAAGCAAAGTGGAGCCGCGCGTTTGTTAACTCCTCGACCCTCGACTCTCGACTTTCGACTCCCGGAAAAGGCTGACGGCTGATAGCTGAGAGCTGACGGCGTTCTTACGGAACAAACCGGGAATGTCTATGAAAAAAAAGGACAGAGTCAAGAAGTCGAGGAGTCGAGAAGTCGAGAGTCGAATGCTAGAGTACGGTCGAGCCGCAGCCTGGGGTGTTAACTCCTCGACTCTCGACTTTCGACTCCCGGAAAAGGCTGATAGCTGAGAGCTGACAGCGTTCTTACGGAACAAACCGGGAATGTCTATGAAAACAAAGGAAGACCGTGGAAAGCTTGTAGACTGGGGCCGAGTGGGCTGGAAGGCGTTCTTCCTCAACGTCGGTCGGTCTGCTGGCCGTGCAAGTGCCCCCTCACCCGGCCCGCGGCGGCTGGTGAAAGCGCCGTCGCGGTCCACCCTCTGCCCTGGGAGAGGGCAGGAAAATTTTGAGATGTGCCCAGTTTCTGACATTACGGCTATCTTCCTTTGGCAGTGTGGGCTCAAAATTTAAGGAACAAACCGGGAATGTCTATGAAAACAAACGAAGGCCGTGGAAAGCTTGCAGACTGGGGCCGAGCGGGCTGGAAGGCGTTCTTCCTTAACGTCGGTCGGTCTGCTGGCCGTGCAAGTGCCCCCTCACCCGGCCCGCGGCGGCTGGTGAAAGCGCCGTCGCGGTCCACTCTCTCCCCTGGGAGAGGGCAGGAAGATTTTGAGATGTGCCCAGTTCCTGATTAACGTGGGGTAGGTACACTGACAAAACGTCCGCAATTTCTGGCTAGCGGACCAAGATCTCCCGGCTGGTTGAAAGCCGGGTTCGACCACCCAGGCGAAGGCTTCCACCGACGGATTCGGGGCAACTCTCGCTCCGCGGGCCAAGACACGGGCCAAGAACCTCGTTGAAGTTGTACGTTCTGGTTTACAATGTTCGGAATGACTATGCGAGACAAACTGATTGTGGCGCTGGATCTGCCCAGCGGCGACGCTGCAACGCGAATGGCAGAGAGGTTACAGGGCCACGTTGGAATGTTCAAAGTTGGCTCGGAGCTTTTTACCGCCGAGGGGCCGGTGCCGGTGCGCTATCTCGTGGCCACAGGCCACAGGGTTTTCCTCGATCTTAAATTCCACGACATCCCGAACACGGTGCGGGCGGCGGCTCGCGAAGCAGCGGAACTTGGGGTGAGCATGGTGAACGTGCACGCCTCCGGGGGGCGCAAGATGATGGGGGCGGCGCTCGAGGGGGCGCGCTCTGCCCTTTACCACTCCTCACAGGGCTCTGCTGCGGCGAGTGGTAGCGGTAACCCGGGTGATTTCCCAGGGCGGCCACAAGGGCCGCCCTTACAGATTGGCCCGAAGGTGCTGGCGGTGACTATCCTCACCAGCCTCGAAATCCAGGACCTTGAGGAGTTGGGCATTTCGGGAACTCCGATGGAGGCTGTGGTCCGGCTGGCTCGCCTGGCGCAAAGCGCAGGATTGGACGGAGTGGTAGCCTCGGCGCTGGAAATCTCCGCGATTCGGCAGGCGTGCGGGCCAGACTTTCTGATTGTCACACCGGGGATTCGCCCCGCCGATGCCGCCACAAACGACCAGGCCCGAATTGCAACCCCGGCAAGCGCCATTGCCGCGGGCGCGGATTATCTGGTCGTGGGACGCCCGATTACCGGCGCGCGCGATCCGGCTGCGGCGGCAGACGCGATTGTTGCGCAGATGGAGAGGCATTGTCGATTGACGATTGTCGATTGACGATTGTCGATTGACGATTGAAAAAGCGGTTGCTCGGTTCATCCTCAATCGGCAATCGGCGGCTGATAACCGCATTGACGATCGTCGATTGACGATTGCACGGAACGAAAATCGAATGTCCGCAATCGGCAATCGACAATCGTCCATCGTCTATTGAAAGTGGGGACACATCTCATGACCGACGACGAAGTCCTGCAAATCTTCCGCGAGCACTCGGCTCTCCTCGAGGGCCACTTCATTCTCTCGTCAGGGCTGCACAGCGACCGCTACATTCAATGTGCGCAGGTGTTGCAATACCCGGAAGTTGCCGGGAAACTTTGCTGTGAACTCGCGGCAAAGTTGCGGGGCCTGGGCGCGATGGTGGTGGCGGCGCCGGCGCTGGGCGGAATCCTGGTGGCGCATGAGGTCGGCCGGGCGCTGGGCATTCGCGCACTGTTTACCGAGCGGCAGGACGGCGTCATGACGCTGCGGCGCGGATTCAGCCTGCATCCCGGCGAGCCCACGCTAGTGGTGGAAGACGTCTTGACAACGGGCCTCTCGACGCGCGAAACCATGAAATGTGTTGAGGAAGCGGGAGGGAAGGTGGTCGGCGCCGGAGCGCTGATTGACCGCAGCGGCGGCGCAGCGGAGCTGGGCGTCCCGAAGTCGGCTTTGCTGACCTTAACGATTCGGAACTATAACCCTGCCGAATGTCCTCTCTGCCACTCCGGCATTCCTGCGGTCAAGCCTGGAAGCCGCACCAAGCGACCCGCGTAGGTGACACGCCATCGCGGAAGACGTGGTAGTGGGTCAGCTTGCTGTAGGGGCGCTCTCCGAGCGCCGGGACTCCTCGGGAATTCAAGACCGGCGGTCAGAGACCGCCGCTACAAGAATCAAACTCACCCACTATCGAGCAGATGTTTTGCTGGATTTCAGGGCCTCAGTGGGAGTATCATGCCAGCGTTTTATGGACAACCCCTTTGGGGTTCAACAGCGTCGCTACAAAACCATCAGGGAGGGATATTCATGGTAGATGGATTAATCAATCGGAGGAGATTCCTGGGCGCCGCCGCGGCAACTGCCACCGGCGCCATGATCCTGAAACCCGGGGCGGTGCGAGGTTCGGAAGCGAACTCTGCCCTGCGCCTGGGCATTTTGGGGTGTGGGGGACGCGGGACGGCCGTAGGAACAGGGTTTATTGACAACACCAACACGCGTGTGGTGGCGCTGGCGGATCTGTTTGCCGATCAACTGGCGGCGGGCCGCAAACACTTCGATGAGCACCAGCAAGCAAAGGGCTACGCGGCCATCGACCCGTCGCAGCTCTTCCAGGGCCCCAACGCCTACAAGGAGATCGCGGCGTCGAAAGAAGTGGACTTCATTCTCATCACCACTCCTCCCTACTTCCATCCTCATCACCTGGAAACCGTGGTGGCGGCAGGAAAGCACGTGTATTGCGAGAAACCCGTGGCCATCGACGTGCCTGGGGCCAAGCACGTCGTGCATATTGGCGATAAGGCCAAAGGAAAATTGAGCCTGGAAGTGGGGTTTCAGATTCGCAAAGCGCCCCCCCACGTCGAGTTGGTGAAGCGCATTCAGGAAGGAGCGTTGGGCAAGATCGGTTGCGGCCTGGCCTACTACTACTGCGGCCACATCGATCGTCCCGAGTGGCCAGACGCTTCTCCGGAAGAGAAAAAGCTTCGAAACTGGGTCTGGTACAAGTCACTTTCCGGAGACATCATCGTCGAGCAGAACATTCACGTTATCGACATGGTGAATTGGACTCTTCAGGGGCATCCCCTGACTGCGGTGGGCGGGGGCAGCCGCAAGTTGCGCACCGACGCGGGGGACTGCTGGGACAATTTCAATCTTGTCTTCACGTATCCGGGCCATGTGCAGGTCAGTTTTGGGTCCACGCAGTTTGACAACCCAACCTTCGATGCCGCAACCCAGTTCTACGGCGAGAAAGGAAGCTCGGAGGCGCACTACGACCATCGCGTCAGCATCGCCGGAGCCGAGCCCTGGGATGCGGGTCTTGGCCCAGCTCAAGGCAGCGGCCAGTTCTCGGTGGCCGGGACGTTCAAAGGCTCGCTCGACCAGGCCGAGTCGGAAAAGCAGAAGGCGTTTGTGGAGAGCATCACCAGCGGCCAATTCCACAACCAGGCAGCACAGGGTGCGGAGTCCGCGCTGAGCGCCATGCTGGGACGCACGGCCGCATATACGGGCAAGTTGTTGACGTGGGATGAATTGATGAAATCCGACGAGGTATTCGATCCCCATATCGATATCTCCAAGTTCTCGTCAACCTAAATCACGCAGGCGCGAAGAGGATGAAGGGGGAGGTTGAAATGGACAATGAAAGTTCACGACGAGATTTCTTGAAGGCTACGATAGCCGTTGGCGCGGCGGCGCTCGGCAGCGACGCAGGCGCTTCTTCAGCGTCTCCATTGCCGGAGGGGGGTCACATCAAGAAGGCCCTTCAGATCAGCATGCTGCCCAAAGAACTGAGCTACGCCGACCGAATGAAACTGGTGCGGACAGTGGGCTTTGACGCTATCGAAGGCCAGACAGTAACCGACCAGCACGAAGCCGAGGAAATCAAGAAGGCGGCCGATGACGCCAAGGTCAGAATCCATTCCGTGATGAACATGGCGCATTGGGAAAATCCGTTTTCCTCGAGCGATCCTGCGGTGGTGGAGAAGAGCCTGGCGGGAATGCGAACTTCGCTCCACAACGCTAAGCTCTGGGGGGCAGAGGCAGTATTGTTGGTGCCGGCCGTCGTCACCCCGCAGGTGACCTACCGCGAGGCGTGGACGCGTTCCCAAAAGCAAATTCGAAAGTTGATACCCCTGGCTGAGGAGCTGAAGGTCATTATCGCCATCGAGGAAGTCTGGAACAAATTCCTCCTCAGCCCGCTCGAGATGCCGAAGTATGTGGATGAGTTCGAGAGCCCTTGGGTCAAGTCTTATTTCGACGTGGGCAACGTGGTGTTTTATGGCTACCCGCAGGATTGGATTCACAATCTGGGCAAGCGAATCGCTAAAGTCCACCTGAAAGATTTCAAAATAACCGGGCCTGGCTTCGGGGATGGCTACCGTTTTGTCAACCTGGGAGAGGGCGATATCGACTGGGCCGCGGTCCGCAAGGCTTTCGCGGACGTTGGCTACACGGGCTATGCCACAACCGAGCTCGAAGGCGGCGACGAAGCTTACTTGCGCGATGTGGGCCAGCGCGTAGACCGGCTCGTGCTGGGGATGTAGCGGCCTGAGCCCGGACCTCTTCGAGCGTGATTCGAAGGTTTCTCCGAAATCTATCCGTCTATCCCATTAAGCAACGCTTGCAACTGCTCAAACGCATCCCGCTGAATGACTGCCCGGGACTCTGGGTCGGATGGCTGGAAGAATTCAGCAACCGAAACAGGGCCTGATGAATCGAAATGCTCGAAGTATTGGTCACGAGTTTCACCTAAACCTATAGTTTCAGCGTTCGCTGAAAATATGTGTCTTAGTGAAACTCACGTCAAGACCAAGTCAGCGTTCCGGCTTGAAGACCGCGACGCCGAGGGGCGGCAAGCTTACCTGGATATGGCAAGGTTGATGCTGCCAGGGCATGGCGGCCGCCTGCCGGCCGGGAGAGTTGGTGATGCCGCTGCCGCCGTATTTCGCCTCGTCTGTATTGAGGACTTCGCGATAGAAACACGGTTCCGGCACGCCAATGTGGTAGTGCTCGCGAGGGACGGGAGTGAAGTTGCACACCACGACCAGATGATTGTTCGGGTCGCGCGCGCGCCGCAGAAAACAGATCACCGAGTTGTCCGTATCGTGGAAATCGATCCACTCAAAACCCTGCCACTCAAAATCGACTTCATAAAGCGAGGGCTCGGCCCGGCAAAGGCGGTTCAGATCGGCCACCAGTTGCTTCACCTGGCGGTGGGGTTCGAAGTCCAGCAAGTTCCAGTCCAGGGAATGCTTCGAATTCCACTCGTTCCACTGGCCGAACTCGCCGCCCATGAACAGCATCTTCTTGCCGGGATGAGTGAATTGGAAGGCATAAAGCAAGCGCAAGTTGGCAAACTGCCGCCACACGTCCCCGGTCATTTTCGCAAGCAGCGCGCGCTTGCCATGCACCACTTCATCATGGGAAAGCACCAGCACGAAATTCTCAGTGAAGGCATAAAGGAGCGAAAAAGTGAGGAGGTGGTGGTGGTACTTGCGGTGGATGGGTTCCTTCGAGAAGTAAAGAAGTATGTCGTGCATCCAGCCCATATTCCACTTCAGGCTGAATCCCAGCCCGCCCAAGTGGACCGGGCGTGATACCGCCGGCCAGGCGGTGGACTCCTCCGCGATCGTGAGCACGCCAGGGCGGTCCTGGTGGGAGAGTTCGTTGAACCGTTTGATGAAATCGATCGCCTCCAGGTTCTCGTTGCCGCCGTATCGGTTGGGAATCCACTGTCCGGGCTGGCGCGAATAATCCAGGTAGAGCATGGAGGCCACAGCGTCGACGCGCAAACCGTCGGCATGGTATTTTTCCAGCCAGAAGAGCGCGCTGCTGGAGAGAAAGTTGCGAACTTCCGCTCGCCCGTAATTGAAAATCCGCGTGCCCCAGTCCGGATGCTCGCGCAAGCGCGGGTCTTCATGCTCGTAAAGGTGCGTGCCGTCAAAGAACGCCAAGCCGTGGGCATCGGCAGGAAAGTGCGCGGGCACCCAATCCAGGATCACGCCGATCCCATGTTGGTGGCAGTAGTCGACGAAATACATGAAGTCCTGCGGCGTGCCGTGGCGGCTGGTGGGCGCGAAGTACCCGACGGTCTGATAGCCCCAGGATTCATCCAAGGGGTGCTCCATCACGGGCAGCAGTTCGATGTGCGTGAAACCCATTTCGCGGACGTAGTCGACCAATTGCTCGGCCAGTTCGCGGTAGCTCAGCAGGCGGTTGCCATCCCCGCGGCGCCAGGAACCGAGGTGCACTTCATAGACGGTAATCGGCGACTTAAGGGACTGGCGTTGGGCGCGCGCTTCCATCCACTCCTGGTCGTGCCATTCGTAGCCCTGGAGTTCACGTACGATCGAGGCGGTGTTTGGCCGGAGTTCGGCATGAAAGGCAAAGGGATCCGCCTTCAGGCCATGATAATCGTTGTGCCCCTTAATCTCATACTTGTAATACTCACCCTCCGCCAGACCCGGAATGAACAGCTCCCAGACGCCGCTGCTTCCCCGCACGCGCATGGGATGACGGCGGCCGTTCCAGTTATTGAAATTCCCCACCACGCTCGCCCTTTGAGCATTAGGAGCCCATACGGCGAAGGCCACGCCTCGAACTCCCTCAACCTCCATCAGGTGAGCGCCGAGTTTTTCGTAGGATTTGAGGTGCGTGCCTTCGCCTAAGAGGTAGAGATCGAGCTCAGAGAGGATGGGCGGAAACCTGTACGGATCTTCAAACTCAATCTCGTTGTCCTCGCCATAACGGGCGCGCAGCCGATATCGAAAAACCTGCGCCTCGTTCGGGAATACGGCCTCGAAGAATCCGTCGGGATGGACGAGTTGCGACGGAAAAGCTTCCGAGTCGCGCAACACCCAAACTTGCTCGGCTCCCGGCAGGTAAGCGCGGACAGCAATGGCAGGCTTCTCTTCTAACTCCACGATGTGCGCGCCGAGAATATGGAACGGGTCCGAATGCTCCGCGTTGAGAAGCGATTCGAGTTCCGCGAGCGGCGCAGTTGTCGCAGCTAGCAAATCGTCTTGTTCCAGCATATGTACACTATTGTATATGAGAACTGCGGTGATTGCAGGTGTCGGGTGACAGGTGTCAGGTGTGAGGTGCCAGGTGTCAGGCGGGAAACCAGCTTGCGCAGCGTTACCCCATGGATGCCGGAAGGCTACCTGGCGTGAAAGACATCGAGGCTGCGATCTGGCCAGGCGCCACCATGCATTGCGCGCGCGGGGGGCCAAGTGTACACTATGGGCCGCTGCACTTGTTCATTTTAGGAGAACCCATGGAATCACCAAAAGAAACCACCCCGCAAGGTTGGGTAATTCAGAGCGATGGCGCAAGCCCATCCTTCCCTTTCCGCAGCAGCGTGGCCGCCTGTTCTTCTGGCGCACGCGGCTATGTGTCCCGCCGCCAGTTCATCGGCAGCGCTCTGGTCGCTACCGCCGGCGCCATGGTCAGCCGCGCCGGCGAACCGCGACGCTGGCAGATTGGTTGTTACACCCGGCCGTGGGCGCAATATGATTATCGTGTGGCGTTCGATGGTATCGCGGCCGCGGGCTTCAAGTATGTGGGCCTGATGACGACCAAGAGCAAGTCTAGCCTGATCATCTCGCTCGCCACGACGCCCGAGGAAGCCGCCGCCATCGGCGCCGAGGCGAAGCAGCGCGGGCTCAAGGTCATCTCGATGTGGGCTGACGAGTTCAGCACCGATAACACCGGCGGCCTTAAACACCTGATCGAGAATTCCGCCGCCTGCGGCTGTCCAAACCTGTTGCTCGGGGGCACGGACGAGGAACACGCCGATGCCTATTACCAGATCGTCGCCGAGTGTTGCGATTATGCCGCAGCCAAAGGCGTCGGCCTGAGTGTGAAACCGCACGGCGGCAGCAACCCCAACGGCGCGGAGTGCCGCAAAATTATAGACCGTATCGGCAACAAAAACTTCCGTCTCTGGTACGACCCCGGAAACATTTTCTACTATTCGGACGGTAAACTCGACCCCGTGGACGATGCCGCGAGCGTGGATGGCGTGGTGGCGGGCATGAGCGTCAAGGATTTCCGTGCGCCGAAAGAGGTCGAGATAACTCCGGGCACCGGCCAGGTGAACTTCGCCAAGGTGCTGTCCCGTTTGCAAAAAGGTGGCTTTACCCACGGCCCGCTGGTCGTTGAATGTCTCGACCACGGTGACTTGGCCCACGTCAACGCCGAGGCGGTGAAAGCCCGCCGGTTTCTGGAAGCCCTGACCCGGCAGAAAGCGTAAGAGGTCGAAGAAGCCGCGAATTCACAACGGATTTTCTCCAGCACTACGGGAGCGTCTGCGCCCACGTTGGGGACAAGCTGGTGCTGGAACGGCTGGGACGGCTGTTCTGGTATACGGTTGAATTCGGCCTCATGCGGCGTGGAGGCAAAATCAAAGTCTACGGGAGCGGCGGTCAGGGAGCGCCAGGAGAAGACCATTCCACGCGCGAAGGCAGGTCCGGTGTTTTTGGGATCGGTTCCGCGCCTTCACCCCGCATATCGATCAAATACAGTTTCAGTTCGGGGAGAGACTCATCGGCCTCTTCGGGTGTCATGAGATATCGAGCTACGAGCGCGTCTGCGGTGGCTCGATACTTTTCTTGCTGTTCGTCCACGAAGGCGCGAAGCGCTGCATCAAACTGCGGGAGGGATGCAAACTCGATTGTCGTCTGAGGAGCGGTTTGCCACTTGATCGCGTCAGGGCTAACTCCCAACATCTCCGAGATCAGGCGGAGGCGTTCGCCCGGGCCCAGATACACACCCATCGACATGACGGAGTCGTCTCCCAGGAAGCGCGTGGACTCCTTGCGAGTGGCGTAAATGGGATCGACACCTCCCACCACCAGCGATGCTCCATCGCCCTTTTGTTTGGATAAGGCATACTGACCGATGGCGGGCCAGTCTTCACGCGGGAGCTCGGGGGAAACACAGTGAGAACCGCCCCCGCCCACGCCAAAACCCTCCGAACCGGGAAGCACAACCCATACGTTGGCGCGCACATGGATGTTGGCGAGCAGGTCTGCGGCAAATCCAGGCGGCGGGTGCTGGGCCAATAGGGCCGCGCTCACGTACTGCAAGGCATAACCGTGCTCGGGAGGAGAACGATACAGCTCGAAGCTCAGGGCGCCGGACTCCTCAGCGGGCAGCCGAGCGAGAAGAATGACGACGTCGTTCCCGAAATCCGGCGACAACCTGCGCAGGGTATCGGCTGGAACGGCCACATTCATCTGGATGAGTGCGTCGAGAACCGCCGCCATCGCGTCCCGTTCGTCCTTCTGCTCGGACGACAACTCGGGCTGCGGTGAAGAGCCGGAGGGTTGCTGAGAAAGTGGCTGCCAGCCGTTTGCGAGAGTCAGCAGGTCGCCGGTCAGGTTCTGGTTGCGGCTAACGAGGATATCGTGCGCTCCCCACGCTACCAGCCGCGGATCGCCGCTAAGCAACCAGCTCTCCATGGTGTCCTGCGAAGGCAACTCCTCCGATTCAGACAGCGTCTGAGCCGGGCTGTAGGGGACGGCTGTAGCTGCCAAACAAGCCACGCAAAGCCACTGGCGTAGGAGAGTCATCGGCGCCTCTTGCTCGATCCGGCGGGACCGCACGATCCCTGGCAGCCGGACGACGGCAATCATTGGTCTTAGACATGGATGCAGCTAACCAGGCAACTGCTGCCTGAGCTGGGATTACGTTTGTCCGCAGTTGCGTGCGCTACTCATATCGCAGCGCAACCAGAGGATCGACCCTGGTGGCGCGGCGGGCCGGGATGTAGCTCGACAGGATGGCAACCCCTGCCAACAGCAGCGAGACGCCGACGAAGGTCAGGATGTCCGTGGGCCGCACGCCGTACAGCATGCTCGACATCAAGCGGGTCAGGCCCAGAGCGGCGGCCAGTCCCGCGCCAATCCCGATGAGCGACAGCCGCAGGCCCTGCCCGACCACCAGTCGCAGTACGTCGGTTCGTTCGGCGCCCAGCGCCATTCGGATGCCGATCTCGTGCGTGCGTTGTGTGGCGGTATACGAAATCACCCCGTAAATTCCCACGCTGGCCAGCACCAAAGCCAGGCCCGCGAAGACACCGAGCAGCAGCATCGAGAAGCGCCGCCCCGCCACGGAGTCTGCAACGATCTTCTCCATCGTCTGAACGTCGAAGACGGGTTGTTCGGCATCTCTCTCAGAGACGCGGCGGCGGACTGCGCTGACCAGACTCAGCGGATCCGCAGTCGTGCGGACAATCATGGTCAGGCTCGCCGCAACCAACGGCATGATCTGATCGGGTAACTGCACAACGGGCAGATAAACCTGGTACTGGATCTTGGAGGCAACGTCGGTGTCGAGCCCGAAGTGCTTGACGTGACCCACCACTCCCACGATCTGGAGCGGTGCGTCGAGACCCGGACCAAATCCCTCCGGCACCGCGATCCTGATGCTTTGGCCGACCGGATCCTGATTGGGAAAGAGGCCCTTGGCCATCATTTCATCGATAACCACCACCGGCGCAGACCCTTTGGTATCCGCATCGCTGATGAAGCGCCCACGAAGCAAGGGGATGCCCATGGCGCGAAGATACCCCGGCGTGACATCGTAGTTCAGCGCCCACAGCATCTCGCTTTGCGAGCTGGGCCGCGGACGACCGGTAACCCAAAACGGCAACTCGGAGTCGCTGTAGGTCAACGGAACATCGTCCACCATCCCTGCCACCTCGACTCCGGGCAGCGCACGAATGCTTTCGGTGAGTTCTCGGTAAGTGTTCCGAATTCGATCGGGTGTGGCGCGGTTGGCGGGGCTGAGGCCCACGGAGAAGGTGAGCGTGTTTCGCGGATTGAATCCCGGCCTCACCCGGCTGAGCTGCCACATGGTTCTCAGCATCAGGCCGGCGCCAATGAGCAAGACCAATGACGCCGCTACTTCGGCGACCATCAACATGGAGCGGAGCGCGTGTTGACGCCCCGTGGAGCCGCGGCTGCCCTCCTGTAACGTGGTGTGCAGGTCAAGGCGCGACATCTGCAGAGCCGGCGCGAGCCCGAAAATCATGCCGGTTGCCACTGACGCCGCCAGGGTGAAAGCCAGTACCCACCTGTCCACGCCGATGTTTTCCATACGCGGCAATCCGCCGGGAATGGCCGCCACCACCGCTTGCGTTCCCCAATGGGCGAGGAGTAATCCGAAGGCGCCGCCCGCCAGTGCGATCAGCACGCTTTCTGTGAGAACCTGCCGCACCATGCGGCCCTGGCTGGCGCCCAGAGCGGCGCGGATGGCCATCTCCCTGCGGCGCGACGTGGAGCGGGCCAGGAGCAGATTGGCCACGTTGGCGCACGCGATCAGAAGCACAAACGCGACCGCGCCCAGAAGCACCAGCAGGGCGGGCCGCACGTCCCCCACAATGTCCTGCGCAAGCGGCCGCACGGTGACGCCGTGGTGCGCATTCGACTTGGGATAGGTCTGCGCGAGCTGTGCAGCCACGCTGTTCATGTCCGCCTGGGCCTGCTCCCTGCTGACTCCGGGCTTCAGGCGTCCCACGGCGCGCAGCCCGGGATGAGCCTCGCGTGAGTGCGCCAGCACGTCGTCCCATTGACCGATCAGCGTGAATACGTCAGCAGCGCCAAAAAAGCGAAAATCAGCGGGGAAGACCCCGATCACGGTATAGCCCTGGCCGTTCAAGGTGATGAGCTTGCCGATGACGTTGGAATTGGCGCCAAAGCGGCGTGCCCACAACCCCCCGCTGATCATCGCCACGGGGGCCGCGCCGATGTGATCCTCCCGGGCCTCGAAATCACGCCCACGAAGCGGCTTGATTCCAAGCGTGGAAAAGAACTCGGCTGACACCATTCTGCCGCTGAGATGTTCCGGCATGCCGCTGCCCGTGAGGTCATAGTCGGCCCAACGGTGTGCGGCGAGACTCTCAAAGGAGCGGTTCTCCTTCTGCCAATCCTCAAAGTTGGGGTAGGCAAGGGACATCATATCGAACTCCGGCGTCTTCTCGCCCAAGATCATCAGCCGGCCGGGATCCTGGTAGGGGAGCGGCTGTAGGAGTACTCCATTGATTACGCTAAATATAGCTGTGTTAGCACCAATGCCGAGCGTCAGGGTCAGGACGGCCACGATCGTAAACCCCGCGTTGCTCGCCAGCATTCGGAGGCCGTATCGAAGGTCTTGCCAGAGCGTTTGCATGGTATGCGCCCTCCCGTGTTCTTGCGGGCTCTCTTAATTGAGAAGCCCCCTACTGAACCAAACGAGACAGGGCAGGCGGAGGTTCCATCATTTGTGCCCTACGGCTATTCACACCTTCACACCGGATGGTCAACTGAAACCAAATTGCAGTACAATCCCTTCGCCATCGAATCTTCACCAGGGAGGAGCGAAACAAAGATGTCCAAACCATTGGGAGCAGTTTCAGCACTGTTGGTTTGCATGGCGATTCTTGCAGTTCCGTCATACATCGCCGCCCAAGCCCGAACGCGTCTGGCCATTGTGGGACTTGATCACGATCACGTTTGGGGACTCCTCAAAATCATCGCGGATGAGCCGGACGCCGAACTGGTGGCGATCGCCGACTCGCACCCCGAACTGGTCGAGAAAGCAAAGGCCACAGTGCCTGCCGGCGTGAAGTTTTTCGCGGACTACGTCTCGATGCTGGATGAAGTCAAGCCCGATGCGGTAATCGTCACCACGTCTAACAATCGCCACCTGGAAATCCTGAGGGCCTGTGCGAAGCGCAAGATCCACTTCTTTACCGAGAAGCCCATGGCTGCAACCGGCGGCGATGCGCGCGAAATGGAACGCCTGGCTCGCCAAGCGGGCATCAAGTTAATGGTGAACTACGGGAACGCCTGGCCGGAGGCAACCCAGGAGGCCCGCCGGCGCATTGAGGCCGGAGAGATTGGTAACGTTCAGAGGATCATCGTCCAATTCGGTCACGAAGGTCCGAAAGAGATCGGCACCTCGAAGTATTTTTCCGACTGGCTTTATGATCCCGTGAGAAATGGCGCGGGCGCGCTTATGGATTTCGGTTGCTACGGTGCGGATTGGGCGATGGCCGTGAAGGGACGTCCCAGGCTGGTTTATGCAACGTCCCTCAAACTCAAAACCGAGCAGCACAACGCAGTGGAGGACGACGCCACGGTGCTCCTCGAATACCCGGACGCCACGGCCGTTCTGATGCCCTCGTGGGACTGGTCCTACGGAATGGGGCAGGCGGAGATCTTCGGTTCCAAGGGCAGCTTCCTGGTGAGGGGCGACGGCCTGCTGTTCCAGCCGGCCAAGGAATCGACGAGCGTGCAGAACCCGGATGGCAAGCCGGTGGAAACCCAGCCGGCGCCTCCTGAAAAGCGCAACGGCGTGGCCTATTACTTGTATTGCATCCGGAACAACAAACCCGTTGAGGGTCCTGTCTCGGCAGCCCTCAACGTGGGCGTCAACGAGATCATTGACGCCGCAAAGGAGTCGATCCGCACCGGCCGGGCAGTGGCGATGCCGCTGCCGTAGAGACGATCCTATGGCCGCACAAATCGATAATGTGAAATCGTAGTGGCGAGCGTGGGGAAAACCCCTGCCTCTCTTGGACGCTCGGCCCATACTACGGTGCCCCTGCAAACGACCTCGGCGGGACGCACCCCGAAGATTTCCTTGGGTAGCACGAAACTTAATTCGAGGGGAGTGTTTGGCTCTGCATATTCCTCTCCCCGAAACAGCACTCCTGACCGACTAATGTTTTCGGTGGTGCCCTTCCACCACTTGCTGTTCCCGTTCAGCCGATAACGGAGCTGGACCTGGATTCCAAAGCGCTGAGCACGGTTCTTGGCAATCAATTCGATCCTCCGTTCTTCAAACTCGATCTGTACCCTTCGATCTTCGAAGGTCCAGTGGCAAAAAACCGTTGCCGGTTTTCACACCGTCCACGCCTACCAATTTATGCGTTTTTAAGAATCGCGCAATGGACCGGCGGTACTATTCCCTCTAGTACCAGCGGTGGGGTAGGAGGAATGTCCCGGGTTCTTGGAGACTTGGCGAAACGGTTACGCGACGGTTCGCGAAAGCTCTTTCGGGCGCGTCCGGGAGTCGTCGGTCAGGTGATGATCAATCGAGAAGAGTACGAGCTCGAAACGGTTGGAGACCCCGAGCTTATCAAAAATGTTGACCAGATGATGCTTCACGACTTGCTCGCTGAGGGCTAGTTTCTTGGCTATATCTTTGTTGGTATATCCGCCTTCGATCAGCGCAATGACTTCCGTTTCGCGCCGTGTCAGACAGAACTTCGGCCGGCGGCCGCTATCCTGTGGATTAGGCTTCAACTCGAAAATGGCCTGCACCAGATCCGGAACACTTTCGCGGCAGAACCAGTAGTGGCCTGCCACCACACGACGGATACCCTCGAAGAGCACCTCCGCAGCGGCGTCTTTCAGGACGATGCCGCGTGCGCCCAGGTGAAGGGCCTCAATGATCTGCTCTTTATCCAGGGTGGCCGTCAATAGCAGCGTGTGGGTGGGAATCGCCAAGGTCTTGAGATGGCGCAGAACCTCGATCCCGGACAGGTGGGGCATTCTGATGTCCAGGAGAAGGACCTTCGGTTTGAGTTGGCTCGCCAGCGCGAGGGTTTGCTCGCCGTCCGCAGCTTCACCCAGCACGCGAAACCCGGGCTGTGCTTCCAGCGCCACCCGCAAACCCTGGCGAAAGATTGGGTGGTCATCGGCGATGAGAATACCAATCTCTTCACGCAGATTGTTCATAAGCCACCGGCAGGAGGGAAATCTCCAGGCGCGCCCCGCACCCGGGAACCGATTCAATCGCGAGTTCGCCGCCGATCGAGCCGATGCGCTCCCTAATCACTCGCGGGCCCAGAGAGGCAGCCTCGAGTTCCGCAAGCGAGAGTCGACCTGTAAAACCAAACCCGCAACCGTCATCCTCGACCACCAGCTTCCAAGTTCCGTTCTCCCGGCCGAAGCGCACCAGCGCCTTGCGCGCGCCGCTGTGTTTTCGGATATTGACCAGCGCCTCTTGCAGGATGCGAACCAATTCAGAGCAGACGCGAGGCGACAAAGAAACCTCGTCCCCGTCCGCGACGAAGCTGGCAGCAATAGGCTGCTCGCGGCGGAACTGATCGACCGTCTCAGCCAAGCACTTGACGAGTCGGGAGGAATCCACTTCAATCGGCTTTAATAACTGCATTCTCTCGCGCAGGTCCAGGACCCCCTTGCGGAGAAGCTCCTGCAATCGGCCGATTTCTTCAAGGAGGTGCGCGGGGTCGCCGGAGGCATGCCGTCGCACGACTTCGGTCTGCATTTCCAAGCTCACCAGCTCCTGAATTAAACCGTCGTGAAGCTCGTGCGCCAAGCGAGTCCGCTCGGTAGCCTGGGCCCGCGATCGCAGGCGGCCCAGATGGTACATATAATAAATGGCCGGGGCTACTTCACGAACCAAATCCTCGAGAAACCGAGTATCTCCCTTGCCAAATGCTCCTCGAGCGGAGTTATATACCAAAAAGCGCCCGAACCACTTCTTCTGATACGCAAACGAGACCGCCAGGAGCGAGCTGAAATCAACAAAAAGCGTGTGGCGCTCACCCACCACGCGCATATCTAACCGGTCCCTGCCAAAATCGTTCAGGGCGCCAAAGCGCCCCATCGCCGTAGGCGAAGCACGGTGCGACCCGACGCGTGGACGAGAGGCCACCACCCGAAGGCCCTCCAGGTCGCGAGGACGACGCTCTTGAACCGAGCGCCACACTTTTTCCGGCAGGATGGCAAAATAGGCTCTCCGCTCGGCGTCAGAAAGCTTCGAGAACCGGACTAACCGTTCCTCATTCGCGTTCGGGCGTTTCGCTTCCCAAACAAAGGCCTCCTCTCCTGCCACTTTCCGTAGCACCAGTCTGACTTGGTCAGCGTCAAAGTAGTCGCGCACAGAGTGCAGGAGGCCTTCGATGCTTGCGCTGAGTCCGATTTCCGGCAGGGCATTTCCGATTAGCCCGCTGATAATGAGTGCGTTAGCGTGTCGCCGCCTTTCTTCCTCTGCCAGGTAGCCGAGTAAGTAACTCGCCACAATCAGACTCGCGGATACAGCCATGAGGCCGCCCAGCGAACCGCCAACCGCGAGCGAGGTGAAGGCAAGCGATGACTCGACTAAGAAGATCGCGCAAGCGCCCGCCGTCAGAAGAGTTCCTCTCATGCCCCAGCCCTCGGCCGCGGCGAGGAGCGTCAGAAGATAAAGTATAAGCAATGGGCTGTGGGCTCCCCCGGTTGAGAGCGTGACCAGGCAGACCACTGCTACCCCCGTGGCATGCACTCCCAAACGCCATCGGGATCCCCCCTGAACCCGCGTAGTGATCAGGTACACTACGCCGTAAGCACCGTAAGCGAAGAACAGTCCACGCGTAACGGTTCGGTGAGGTCCAAGAAACCCTGGATCGAGATAAGCGGCGCCGATGCACAACGTCGCCATTACCACACAGGCGATGGCCAGGAACCGTTCTCGTTGCGAAGCGTCACGAGTGAACTGCGCCCGCCAGTGGTCGCTGGACATTGCTGGACACCCGATTACCTCAGGCCGAGTCTCACCGCTTCGAGAAGGCACGGGAACCCCCCGCACGTTTACAGACAATTACCCGTTGCTTATCGCCAATTGCGAAAGCAGTGAAGAGAGAAAAAACCAACCCCCCGACGACTCACCTGCTCCTTGCTAACAACGTATTATGCCCTCGAAGTTGCTCTGCGTCAAGAACCATGGCGGTATGGCAGTGGGCCCTTTGCCGCGCTCTCCGAGCGCCAGAGGTTTTTGAGAATTCAGGGCAAGCGGTCAGAGCCTGCCGCCACTAGATTCAAACTGGCCCGTTGACAGCGACGGTGTAGGTAAAAGTGTCACTTGCGAGGCTCGACCACCTAGCCTAAGCCGATAATATCCAGCCCTTGGCCCCCCGATTATCGGCGGCGAGAAAGTAGGGACGAGCCTCCACGCCATGCTGGGCAAGGGTCTGCCGAAGAAGTTCACCGATGGCGGTAGCGTTGGCGCGCGCGAGCGCCAGGATGGAAGGTCCCGCGCCGCTCAGGCATATCCCTAGAATGTCAGGGCGCCTGATGCTGAGGACCTCAGTTAATCCGGGCATGATGGGGGCCCGGTAGGGTTGATGCCAGCGATCTGCAAAAAACTCGGCGTGGAGATCCGTCTTGCCGGAGAAAAACTGCGCGGCGAGAACTGCGGCACGCTGTAGGTTATGAATCGCGTCCGAGCGCGAGTACTGGCTGGGCAAGACTGCCCGAGCCTCTTTCGTTGCCAGGGCGTAGTTCGGCACAACCAGAACAAACTGAAGCTCCGTGGGGACGGGGCAGGAATAGGCGATCACCCGCTCACCTTCGTTAACCGCCACCGTGAAGCCACCGTGCCAAGCGGCCGCGACGTTATCGGGATGCCCTTCTCGCAAGCTTGCGAGGGTCACCAGTTCCTCGTCAATGAGTGGCCGGCCCACGAGCCAGTGGCAGGCCACCAAGGCGCCCACAATTGCCGCGGCGCTCGAACCGAGACCCACACCCACGGGAATCTGGTTGTGAATTTCGATGTCGAAGCCTGGTTTTTTGCCCCAGCTTTTGAGAGTCTCGGCCATGACGCGGGCGACAAGGTTATTGGAGTCGTCCGCAACGCGCTCGGGGTTTACCCCGGTATAGTGGAGTGAGACGTTCCCGTCGTGGCGCGGGTTCACGTGCAGATCAAGATGAAGGTCCAAGGCCAGCGCGGCGCAGTCGAAAAGGCAGCCCAGGTTGGCGCAAGTTGCCGGGACTCGTACACAGAGTCGCTCACCCATCGTCCGCTCAGCTAAGTATTCGGTCGTCATACTTCCTACAACACCAAGGGATCGGGTACGCCCTCGCTTGCCATCAAATCTTCCAATCTTTCCCGTGGCCGAATCAATTCTGCCGCACCGTCGCGGACGAGAACTTCGGCAGGTCGCGGACGAGTATTGTAGTTGGAGGAAAGCACGAAGCCGTAAGCGCCGGCGCCCAGGATGGCCAACAACTCGCCGGGTTCGACCTCTGGCATCTCCCGATCCTGGGCGAGAAAATCGGCCGTCTCGCAGACGGGGCCGACAACATCGGCGGAGAACTTCGCCCGCGGATGGTCACGGACGGGAACAATCTCGTGATACGAACCGTAGAGCGCAGGACGCATCAAATCATTCATTCCGGCGTCCACCACGATGAAGTTTTTCTGGCGGTTGCGCTTTACGTAAAGCACACGAGTCAGCAAGATGCCGGCATTGCCCACCAGCGCGCGGCCCGGCTCGACGATGAGGCGGTGCGGGGCGTCGCGCAGACGCTTCTCGAGACCACGCCCCAGGGTGTCGAAATCCAGGGGTTGCTCATCGGCATAACGGATGCCGTAACCGCCTCCGAGATCGAGGTATTCGATGCGAATTCCCTCGCCCTCGAGTTGAGTTGCCAAGGCCAGGATTTCGTCCAAGGCACTAAAGAAAGGCTCCACGGCAAGGATTTGTGATCCGATGTGGCAAGCCACGCCGCGAATTTCGAGCTGGCTCGAGCCGACGGCTCGGCGGTAAAGCTCCAGAGCTTCATCCGTGGGGACACCAAACTTGTGAATGATCTGGCCGGTGGAGATATAAGGGTGGGTTGGGGCCTCCACCTCGGGGTTGACACGGATGGCAATACGTGCGGGCTTCCCCAGCGAGCGTGCCCGGCGGTCGATCAATTCGAGTTCGCCTGCCGACTCGACGTTAAACATCCCGATACCCGCCCCAAGCCCCGCGTCAATTTCCGGCTCGGTCTTCCCCACCCCGGAAAAAACGATTCGGTCAGCGATCGCCCCGGCGCGTAAAGCACGCGCCAGTTCCCCGCCCGAAACAACATCAAAACCCGCGCCCGCCTGATGGAGCAGGTTCAGAATCCTCAGATTGGAATTCGCCTTTACGGAATAGCAGATAAGGTTGGGCAGCGGCGCCAGGCTTTGCTGCAGGCGTGAAAAATTGCCCAGGATGGCGGCTTGGCTGTAAACGTAGGACGGCGTCCCAAAGCGCTCGGCAAGCGACTCGAGGGGAATGTTTTCACACCGTAGCTGCCCGGACTCGTAGCGAAAGACGTCCATGGTCTTCAGTTGTCAGTCTCAGTGCTCGGTTGCTGTAGCGCGGGCATCTCAGTGATCCCACTACCCGACCCGAATCAACACAATCGTCTGATCGTCGCGCGGTGGGCGGCCTTGCTCAAACTCCCGCAATTCATCGAAAAGAGCAGCGATGATTTCCTGAGGGGACCGATGGGAATTCCGGCGCAGCACGTTCTCCAGGCGGCGCGGCCCGAACTCCTCGTGCTTGCTGTTGTCCGCTTCCACGATGCCGTCCGAAAACATCGCCAGCAGATCGCCTGACTCCAGCTTCACCAATACATCCTGGTACTGGGCGTGTTCCAGCAGGCCCAAGGGGATTCCTTCCGCACGAATGGTCCGGGTTTGACCGTTTCTCACCAGCAGGGGCAAAGGCATTCCCGCATTGGCGAGGCGCAGTGTCTTGGCGCGCGGCTCCCAGATGGCGTAGGTCAAGGTAATGAAGTGACCCTCAATCTTGCGCTCCAGGAGAATCAGGTTAAGCCTCCGCAATAAATGTGGCGGGGAGAGCTTCTGGGGGGCCAGGCTGCGAAGGATACCACTGGCCATAGCCCCGTACAAGGCCGCAGGAGCGCCCTTGCCGCTCACGTCGCCGACCGCCAGTACATAGCGTTCCTTTCCATAAGTAAGGAAATCGTAGAGGTCGCCTCCCAATTCCCGCGCGGGATGAAAGCGCAAGGCCACTTCCAGGCCGGCGATGTTGGGCGCCGTCCCCGGCATGAGATGCATCTGGATTTCCTGGGCTCGCTGCAGGTCGCGTTCCAGTCGCGCCTCGCTTCGCGCCACGCGTTCATAAAGCCGGGCATTTTCAATGGCAATGGCAATTTGGGGAGCGAGAGTCGAGAAGAGGCGCACGTGCTCTTCGCTGAAGTAGTTCAGTTGCGTGCTTTCGAAGTCCACCACGCCGATGACACGCTCACGGTAGATGAGCGGGGTCGCCATTTCAGAGCGCGTTTCAGGGTCGTTCACGATGTAGCGGGGGTCTTTCGACACATCGTGGACTACCACAGTCTGACGGAGGTCGGCGGCGGCGCCTACAATTCCCTGGCCAAAACGGACAATACCCCTTTCCGGCTGATGCTCATCCTGTTTTAGAGAGATCACCGTATTGAACGTCCGGGATTGTTCATCGGCCAGCAGGGTGCTGAAGCGATGATAACCGATCAAGCGTTTGGTCAACGTTCCGATCTTCCGCAACAGCTCGCTCGAGACGAGGACGGAACTCATTTCCCGGCTTACCTCGTTCAGCAATTGGAGAGTCCGTGCTTGACGCACGCTGCGGCGATAGAGCCGCGCATTCTCCAAGGCCATGGCCATACGGCTGGCGAGGAGTTCCAGAAGGCTGACATGTGAATCATTGAAGAAATTCGCCCAGGTCGATTCCAGATCGATTACGCCAATCAGACGGTTCTTGGTGATTAACGGGACGGCCAACTCCGAGCGGATCCCAGGTAAGGACTGAATATAGCCGGTATCTTTTTGCACATCGTTGACCAGGATCGGGTGACGGGTTTTGGCCGCCCGACCCACGATCCCTTCGCCCACCTTGATTCGCAGTCCGCGCACCCACTCCTCCGGGTGGCCGATGCTGAAGCGGATGTGCAATTCTTGAGTTCTTTCGTTGAGGAGCAGAATGGCGAACACTTCATAGTCGATGGCGCGCTTGACAATCTCGCCGATGCGAGCCATCAGCTCATCGAGGTCCAGAGTCGAATTGATCCGCTCGCTCACTTCCACCATCAAGGTGAGGAGTTCCGTCAGCTCGAGCGGCCGGGAAGCGAATTGGGTTGCGTCAGCCATAAAGACGAGACAGCGGGCGGTAGACCACTGGAAAGCCATTGTAGCATACGCTGTTCACGCGAGTGCTTTTCGCGGCTCTGCCGCCCCGCTGCGTGGAAAGACTCCGCCTTTTCGGCCAATTCGGCACGTTTCATTCTTCTCTGCACCGGCTGGAAGGCTCAGCCTTCCAGCCGGTGCGGAGGAGGTTTGTTCTCACTCTTGTGTACCGAAAAGCGAAGCCTTTCCGCACAGCAGGCGGCGGAGCCGCAAGTGGAGACGCGGGCCGGGTGAGGGGGTGGCACCGGCACACGTGGCCCACGTATAATAACGTGCGATGTTGATTCTGGCGTTGGATACCACAAGCGAAGTAGGAGGCGTGGGCATTTTTCGTGACCATGAATGCTTGGCGCACGTCGCGAATAACGGCCCTGCCAACGGCTACTCCGTCACGCTGTTCTCGATGCTGGACCAGGCCATCGAAGAAGCTAAGGCGCGGCATGGCGTACCCGTCCGCGGGCTGGCGGAACTGGGACTGATCGCCGTCGCCGCGGGGCCGGGATCTTTCACTGGAATCCGAGTGGGCTTGGCCGCCGCACAGGGCTGGGCTAAGGCATTTGGCTTGCCGGTGCGCGGAGTTTCGGTGTTGGAAGCGCTGGTGGAAGCAGCTCGAGCACCGACGGAATGGGCCGCGGCCATCCTGGATGCGCGCAGGGGAGAATTTTATGTCGGGCTTTTCCGGCGAGTCCTAGGCGGAACCCGTGTGGTTGGCCCAGGGCGTCCACAAGCACCGCCCCTACAAGAGGATCAGCCTTCCTACGTGCCCGCCGGCGAAGGCTGGCTGTTGAGACCCGAGGAACTGGGCGCCCTCCTCGTTCGCCGCCTGCCCGATGGGGCAGAGACAACATGCGTGATTAGAGAGCACGATCGGGCGGCATTGGCCCTTCAGGAAAACCTTTCCAGTTCATTCCAATGGCAGGCCATCGCGGGCACGCTGGTCGAGCCTGTGGCACGCCTCGGTTTGCGGGACTACGGAAACCCGCAGGCCGCCGGCGACCTTGATGCCTACTATATTCGGCGACCCGATGCGGCGCTGCCGGGCGACCTCGAAACTCGTAAGTCGAAAATCGAAACTGGAAACTAGAAAATGGAAAATGGAAACTCGAAAATCGAATATGGAAACTGGAAAAGGGAAAACGGAGAATGATACCTCGAATGTAGAGTTCGGTTTTCGATTTTCGACTTTCGAATTTCCAGTTTCCATTTTCCATTTTCCAGTTTCCATTTTCCAGTTTCCATTTTCGATTTTGCCCGAGCTGGCCATGCGAATTCGCGAAGCCAGGGCTGACGACCTGGACGCTATAATCAGCATCCAGAACCGGACGCCCGAAGCCGCCCAATGGACTCAGGCAGACTACGCGCGCTTGCGCAGCGACCCTTTGGGATTAATTCTGGTCGTCGAACTCGACGCTTCAAGTCCATCGACACTTATGGGATTCGCGGCGTTCCACCGCGTCCTGGACGAGGCCGAACTCAGAAACATGGCTGTCGACCCAGCCCAGCAGCGTAAAGGCCTGGGAGGGGAACTCCTTGCCGAAGGACTGAGGCGACTGCTGGAACTCGGTGTAAAGCAGCTTTTCTTGGAAGTGCGCGCTTCGAACCTCGCGGCACAACGGCTCTACTACTCCGCAGGATTTGTCATCCGGTCCCGGCGAAAGGATTACTACAGCGATCCGCGGGAGGATGGGCTGGTGCTTTCAGCGGAGCTAAAGTAGAACAAGTCAAAAGGCAAATCGCAAAATGCAAATCGCAAAAGTAAGAACCCGTCAACGCTGCCGTTGATTTGGTAGTGTCCTAAATTGATGGATCCCGTAAGGGGATGTCATTCCGAGCGGAGCGAGGAATCTCGCTCTGATTCGCTCGAGCGTGCCCCAATTGCAAGGCCAGAACGAGATTCCTCGCTCCGCTCGGAATGACATCCATATTAGGAAACTACCCAAATTAGGGCACCAATATACTTGCCTAACCAATGGAGATTATGTCAGAATCAACGGATGGCGAAGCGAAAAGGAAAAACGAAAAAACCTCCCGAACCGCCAAAACTGGCAGCTAAACCATCGGGCGAGGCTAGTCATACGAGTACCTCACCGCCGCTGCCTCCAAAAGGCCTGGCGTTTTGGCTTCGTTACATCCGTAGTCTTAGCATCGTGTCCGCGTTCCTTGGCGGAGGTGCTCTAATGTGGGAGCACTTCTGGTGGGGTGTAGGATTTACGTACTTGGCTCTTCTTCTTCTGGCGTTGGATTTTTGCTTTGAAGTTGAACTAAAGAATTTTCCAAAAGTCAAACGATTCCTAATCTTGATTATAACTGTAGTGTTTATTGTCTTTACGTTTAAGGTGGTTCTTGCCTCCTCGCCTCTAGGAATTCAAGTCGCGGATTACGGGTCGGGAATAGTTGACGAGAGCGGTAAAATTGGCGATGTCCTTTGGAAGAGCAATTACCACGACGTGAGAGTGTTCATCGATAATCCCACGGCGTCTGATTATACAGATTTGGTCCTCTGGGTAAGCACTGATCTTTATATCGCCCATGTGGGACGATTCGGCAAATGTCTTGACGGTTCGGTGGAGCCTGCAACCGTCATTTCAGATGTTATGGGGGCAGGGCCGGACGGAGTTGTTCGTGAGCAGAGTAATGTCGAAGGACCTATTCACATCCCCATAACTCCTCCGATTTTGGGATACGACGAGATTTTCTCGTTCGGTACTTATGCTCCGGTTTGGAAGGTGCAATGCGACAAAATACGAAAGAAGGACAGCATTGAATTGCTGCTCGCCGTCGTTAGCATGGACAAGCAATTTAATCTGCTCAAGCCAAAGAAACCACTATGGGTGGACTTCGACGTGGAGTATGAAAGTCTTGGCCATCGGCACAGACAAACGAAAATTCGTCTCCCAGTGCGGGACCGATATACTCGGCCTTGGCAAGGCAAATAGGATGGAAAATCTCTGCAACGCATTGAGAATAAACAACATAAAGTACTTGACAAACCTGTGCATTTAAGGTACTATGCTAACCATGATGAACGCCAACAACGAACCCAAAACGCTATTGGAAGCGGTGAAGTTTTTCAGTGATTACGAGAACTGCCGTAGCTTCATGGTAGAGGCTAGGTGGCCTGACGGAAAAGTCAAGTGCCCGCTGTGCGGTTCGGAGCATGTTAAGTACATGGCCAAGACTCGCCGCTGGAAGTGCTACGGCAAACACCCTCGCCCGCAGTTCACCCTCAAGGTCGGAACGATCTTTGAGGACTCTCCAATCCCGCTTGAAAAGTGGCTCCCGGCGCTGTGGCTGGTCGTGAACTGCAAAAACGGAATTAGCTCTTACGAAGTTGCGCGTGGTCTTGGCATCACTCAGAAGTCGGCATGGTTCATGCTGCATCGCCTTCGGCTTGCTCTGCACTCGGGTTCCTTTATGAAGATGAGCGGCGAGATCGAAGTTGATGAAACCTTCATCGGTGGCAAGGCTCGCAGCATGCACTTGGACAAGCGGGAAGCAAAGATCAGCGGAACAGGCGGGAAGGACAAGGCTGCAGTTCTCGGGTTTTTGCGACGTGGTGGAGGGGTCCGGGCCGAAGTGATTCCCAACCGCAAGAAAAAGACGCTCGACAGCATTGTCCGACATCACGTTGCTGATGGCTCTGCGGTCTATACGGACGCTCTCCCTTCTTACAATGATTTAGACTCTGCTTACATGCATCAAGTCGTTGACCACGCCGTTGAATACGTTCGCGGGCGGGTTCACACCAACGGGTTGGAGAATTTTTGGAGCCTACTGAAACGCGGCATCAAGGGCACCTACGTCAGCGTCGAGCCGTTCCATCTTGAGCGGTATCTGGACGAGCAAACATTCCGGTACAACAACCGTAACAATGAGGAAATTGGAGACCGTGGACGGTTCCGTTTTGCGCTGGCGAAGATGGTCGGCAAGCGGCTGACCTATGACGAACTGACTGGCAAGGCCGCAACGGAGAAACAAAAGCATATACTCAACTAAACGCCAACATCGAGGTAAACGTACCGCGTGAGAATGAAGGTAGAAGATGTCGAGGTAGCTGATCCGCAAGAGGCTATGCGGAAATTCAAGGCTGCTCTTGCTCATGTTGTGAAGGTTCCGAAGATCAAGCGTGAGCGGAAGCAGGCTGCTCCTCTGGCTAAGAAGAACCGGAAAGGCTAGGTCGGAAGCGGCGAGAAGAAAACGTGAACGGCTTGGTTTAGTCTGGTTACTCAACTATATTATTGCCCAAATTAGGACACTACTGTTGATTTCACTCCGCACGCTGACACTGTCATGCTGAGCAGAGCGCGGATCATTGCGGTCCTTGCCGTGGTTTTGCCATTTGCGTTTTGCGATTTGCCTTTTGACTTGCTCCTTACTCTTGCGGCGAAAAGGAAACATCATCATTGTCCGTAAATCTCATTCGCACCGAATTCGCATAGCTCTTGGGAATGCGCAGTGGACGAGCAAGAGTTCCCCAGCCCAAGTCGGGATAGCCCCAAAGATTATCCATACTGAACGCTACTTTTCCCCCCGCGCCCACCTGGCAGTCTCTTCCTCGACGTACACGCCATAGCGATCGACGGAATCACTACCCGTCGCTTGTAAGCGTACTCCACGTCCCGGCTGATCCCGAAACCCTGCATCACCAGTTCCCCCGGCACGCTGACGTCCGGCCACGCGGACGGGTCCGAGCTGTTCAGCCAGAATTCGTTCGGAGGAGAAAGGGTGAACTTCCAGGCGCCGTCCAAGCTCAGCACAGCCTTCGACACCCCCTGGACGTAAACGGGAAGTGGCACAAGCTGCGGCCGGGGCCATTCCGCAGCGGCCAAGGTAGGCCAATAGGAAATCACGCAAACGAGAAAGAGCCCGATCGAGACCCGAATCCCGCCGGATAGCTCTTGCCTCTCCATCCAAGCAATTGCCGCGTGTGTCGGCCGAGCTTCGCCGGACGCGCCGCGGAGCCACTCGGATAACTGCTCCGTGGCACTAGTTTTGGAGACGCCGTTATTTTGCGGCGATTCTTTTCTTGAATCCGGAATCTTGAATCTTGTATTGCGGCTCTGCCGCGCCGTGAACCGCGTCATATCCACCTCGAAGGGGCCTTCACGCCCCGGGATTACGCCCAAGGGATTTCGTATAGAGTCCTTGCCTGACACCATTGGAAGGGGAGAGTATCATAGTTTTAACCTTCCTTGGCTTCCCGTTCCTACGACCTCCGGTGTTTGATTCACCGCAAAAGCCTTCAGCCTTTACGAGCAACAGCGCCGCAGGCCCCCGATGGTGCGCTATCCGGCCGGGGCGCAGAGACACCCGACCCGAGCCCAGACCGGCGCTTCTCTCCAAGGGCCGCTTTGAGTGGACGTGTGGCCAAGGCAAGCTCTCCCACAAGCGACCGTGGGGTGGGCACATTACCTTCGTACTGGCTCCTGGGCTTGACAAAACTAGCAAATTGGAATACTTAATTAAATAGACCGTCTATTAAAGATTGCTTGCCTTTTTGCCGATGGCTGGAGTATGGTAACGGCAACAAGCGGAATGGCCCGTGGCCAACTTTAAAGAGAGGAGATAAGAAACACAATGGATTATCAAACCCTTGGAGGTGTAGTATGGGTTATCCAGTAGGACCTGCCTTCGTGATTCGGACCTTCCGTATTAGTGCGGACGGCGATCAAAAACTCAACTTTGCGGCACTTGCGCTCCGTACGCCAAAGAGTCGCTTGATCGAAGAAGCCATTGCGCTCATTGTGAAGAGGAAGAAGAAAGAGATTCAAGCAGGCGCCCAGGACGTTCAAAGGAATCTCGAAGCCAGCCTCGCACGGTAAACATTGCCCCCTCACACAATCTAAGGCTCACACTCTCCCCCGCGCAGGTCGCGGGGGATTCGTTTTTGTGACAATGTGTTGGTCGTCAGCATGATGACGTGTCGGTGCGTGTAGTTAATTAATTAATTGTTTAAGACCAGCAATAGGCCTGTAAATTTCTATTGACAATCGACCTTCGAGAGAGCAGACTGTCTCCATGCGGGATGGGTAGTCCCGCAAATCTAAACCTACGGGTGCTGATCGTGGCCCGACCGTTGGCTGCAGTTCATGGTGATCGTCACCTCCGCTTCGGTTACGGAGCCACGAGCACTTTGTTGCGAGGTGATATGCAGGAACTCACAAAAAGCGAATCTCCACGTGCCGTGGTCGTGGCCAAGAATGGCCCACTCGCCCACATGCACGAAGATGTCAACCTGCAGGAATTAACCGACATCTCCACCATGATGGGCGACTACATCAATAACCAAAGCGACATCGTCCGCCAGGCCGTGATAGCACGGGTGAACAGAAATCCTGGCCTCCTGGCAAGGCTCTTCCCGAACAAGTTCGAAAAGGAAGACCGACGGATTGCTTTGGACCGCATGACCACCATGTACGAGAAAGAGAAGCAACTCTTAGAGGTGTTCACCGCGGTTAAATTGCAGATCGCAAGGCGGCAAGGGGACGCCTTGATTGCATCGGTCGGCATGGCGCTGCAAGGAAAGCTTGCCGCATTCGCGATGCGGAAAATCGATGATCTCTCCGAGACCTTCGGGGACAGTCGTCAGCGGTTTCTGGCTCGGATGAAACCGCAAATTGAAGACCTCGAAAACTACAAGGACTTTCCGGAACTCTATGATTCCGCCCGCATTTCCATCAGGAACGAGATCAAGACCTACTTCGCTGGCATCGATGAGCTGCTCGGCGGCTTCATCAGTGCCTTGCAATGCAAAATCGCGGGGTAACCATGGCAACAAATCCAGTACAGCGGTTGTTTATCTGGCTGTCGGGTGCGGACCGGAGAATTCTCTGGCGCTGCACCCGACTTCCGGATTCCGAGAGGCGCAAATTTGCACTCTTCGGCGCAACGGTTCTCATTCCGGCGATCCTCGGTTTGTTCTCAATGGCCTATGCTCTTTCCACTGTGGTTAAGGAGAGGTCGATATACCTTACTGGCGGGGCCCTTTGGTCAGTCACAGTCCTAACTTTCGATCGGTTCCTGGCTGCAACGTTCTATAAATCAACCCTTCGGGGGAATGGCCAATTTGTAGTGGCTTTTCTTTTCCGACTGGTATTCGCGGGTTTCATCGGAGTCGTGGTTTCACACCCGTTGGTTCTTTTCCTTTTCGACGGGACTATTAAGCAGCAGCTTGCGGATATGCGGCAAACACGCCGTGAGGACAAGCTGAAGCAAATCCAACAAATCGAAGATGCGCAGAATGCCTCCCTTTCCGAAACACTCAATGACAAGACTCACGAACGCTTCTGCCTCGTGCGTGTGCTGGAGGCGGAGCAGTCTGGCGTCGGCGGTGCCGTCGGCGACGGCCACGGGCAGGTGTGTGGTTATGCCTCCGGCTTGCCTGACTGCCGGCAGAGATGCGAGAACTTAAAGGTCCGCATCGGCGTAGCCGACGCAGAAATTCGGGATCTTCACGCACGTATTGAACAAAACGTCACCCGGGTGGCGAAGGTGACCGCGAACGAGCCGGACGAAATCCAGCGGCGCTACGATGGAACCCAGGCCGATTACCTCGGGAGGGTTCGTGCCCTGGCCGCGCTTGAACGAACCGAGCCCCACGTCCGTTTGGTCAGGATCTTTCTGATGACCTTCTTTGTGTTCCTGGACACCTTGGTGGTTACTCTCAAGGCTGTCACGCCTGCGGGGGAGTATGAAGAAATCCGCGACACTTTGCTCTTTGAAGCCCAAAAGAGTGAGGAAACAAGAAGAGAGGTGATCGCCGCCTGGGTGCGAACGGCGTTCAAGGCCGCCGTCCAGGCGGAGTTTGCATACGATGCGGTCAAAAACGAAATACTGGCTCTCGTAAAAGCTGCCAAGGCCTTCATCCAGGAACTAGACGACGAACGCGCGGCTTTCGACGAAAAGTTGAGGGCCATTGCCCGTAATGTCAAGTCAGTCAGAGATGAAGAGACGCGCAGGACTTTTCTGGAACGCTTGGGCGATGTGCGCGCCACCTTCAACGCTGCTTGGGGCAAAGCAATGACCAAATTCCAAGATTACCTTCGGAACTTATGAAGAGGGACAGAGCAGACACGCTCCTGGCTTCCGTCGAGGACTATGTCGAGCGACGGAAGAAACATGTCTCGGAGGAAACCGAGGTTACTCTTCGCCGAGCTGAACGGACCTTTACGCAAGTTGTCGCCAGCCTTCAGGCTACGGAGCCTGAGCGCATTCCGCGCCGCGTGCCTGATTCCAAGAGAGCACCTTCAATAATTCGCGCCGGCCCCAATTGCGAGATCGCCCCAGCGTTTGTCCTGCGTGTGGTCAGACTGATCAAGGCGCATTTTATTTCCTTCATCAAACGAGGCATCGCAGCGGTAAGCATTATGTAACTGAAGAAAGACTTACATCAATAAGCTACACAGAAGAGGCCCGAAAGCAAACAGAAAGGGGAGGCGGATAATGAAACAATTATGGCTTGCAACCTGTTTCGTAATTTCGGCTGTCGGCATTCTCCATGCACAGGAACTTACAATGGAGCAGCCACAAGGAGATGTCCACCCTATTCAGGCCCTCAGGGGCAAGGCACCAAACGAGAGGGTCAGAGTCTATATCGTAGTAAACCCCGTCGAAGCCCCCGGCCAATATTGGGTGCAGGACGAAGCCGTGTTGGACGGAAGAGGACACTGGACGTGTGATGCGCATTTTGGAGAAGCAATACCCGCCCATGATAATAAGCAATTCAGGGTGGCGGCATTTGCAGACCGTGACCTGGACCTCAAGCCAGGGTTGTATGACAAAAACGGGTGGCCGAGGGCCAGATGGCATACCGACCCCATTGTGGTGAGGAGAGCATCACTGCGGTAACAGCGCCGCAAGTAACTACTGCTCGGAATTAATCAATTGGAGGCCCCGCCAACGTCAAGTTGGCGGGCAAAGGAGGCACTGTGTACCCATTCCTTTATGTACTGCTTTCTCTTTATCTCCTTCCTCTCCTTGCGATGGTGGTTGCCACCGTGCTTTCCGATTTTTTCCAAACCGCTCCCACCACAGTCGGACTTGCGGCCGCACTCTCAGCCGGCTTCCTGACGATTCTGAGAGCTGCCTTTGCCACAATGCTCATCCCCTTGATTACGACGTATTCGATGCCGACCCGTAATGTAGCTCACGCCTTGCCGCAGCGGACAAGGAAGTTGCTGTGGTTTCTAACGGTGTGGCTCACAACGAGCGTTCTGATGTATGCCGTGATCGACGTGTACGAGCCCAGTATACGGTCCTATGGCGAGAACACGTACGAAGCCTTTAGGAGCACGAGTCAGTTATACGTAAAAGAACTGATAAGTTACATCATGATCACGCTCGGCCTCTCACTGCGCAAGGCGGCCAGCACCCCGCGCATTGACAGCGCGACTGAATGATAGTGCGCTATCCGTCCGGGCGGAGAGGCGACTCATTACCTAGGAGGATTGATATATGTCTCGAAAAACGGTCCCATTCAACCAAAGTGGCATTAGCAAACTTCCGAACGACAAGCCCGTGGTTTACAAGATTCTGACCCCAGGTGGCACCAACAACTACACGGGAAAAGCCAAACGCGGGCGTGTCCAGGAGCGAATCGCAGAGCACTTGCCAGGTGCCAAAGATCCTGTTCCGGGCGCTAAGGTTGTTATCGAACAGGTCCCCACTGTTGCTGAGGCCCAAGCGAAGGAGCAGAGGGTCATTGTACGTAGCCAGCCGAGGTACAACATACAAGGCAAGTGACAAAAGGAAGGTCCACACGCTGAAGGGCATGGAAGGCACCAGCGAGTCGCCTGCCCTTTGGGCAGGCGACTTGGAGTAGGATTATATGTATTTAGTAGTAGGGTCACCAGGCGAGGACAAACTATCGCCGCTTGCCCAGGGACGGGAGGCCTCGACCGACAGGCGACCCTTCTCCTGGCATGCGAGGGCACAGCGCTTTATTAGCGTAGCTTTGCACGTGCGCGGCAAGGAGCCGACGCCGTCGCTTGGCACGGCATTCCTTGCACATGACCAAGGGCTTTCGCCGTTTAACGTGGACAGGCACTTGCGTACCGCAGCCAGTGCAAGCGCACTCCACCCAACGCCTGCCTTGAGCTGCGGCATCCCGTTGCCGCTGTTGTACCGAGCGCTCCTGGACACGCGGCCCGTTTTGCTCGCGTCTCACTCTCTGCTCCCTTTCAGACTTGCCCAGGATTTCCATTTTGCCTTCCCATCCGCCAGCCAGCATACACCCAACCGCCTCCGTTGGGACCAGTTCTTCATCCTTTCCATCTCGCCAGAACCGGAATCCTGGTGAAAGCGTGGATTGATAAAGCTAAGCGCCTCCAAGCACCACCCAAAGAGCACTGTTCAAACCTACTTAATAAGTCTTTATGATCCCCCTTGACCTGATGAGTTATTTGTCCAACAGGTTGTTGGACAAATAGGGTGGGGGCACAACCTCCGCATCCTTGACCTCGTGAAAGATCCCGAAGAGCGGGAACGGTACGCAAGGGCCACGCTGCAGCATGGGTGGAGCCGGAACGTCCTCGCTCATCAGATCGAGAGCGGCCTTCACCGCCGACAGGGGAAAGCCCAAACAAACTTCCCGCGAGCCCTCCCGCCACCACAATCGGACCTTGCGCAGCAGGTTCTTAAAGATCCCTACAACTTCGACTTTCTCACCCTCGCACAGGATGCTCGGGAGAAGGAACTTGAAGCAGGCCTTCTTGAGGACCTTCGGAAATTTCTCCTTGAGCTCGGCGTGGGCTTTGCGCTTGTGGGCAGCCAATACCCTCAACGGATCGGGGTAAGCCGACAGGCAGTTGAATTCAGTGGCAGTCAGAAGTATGCTGTGGAGCGTCACCGGAGGCCAAAATGGAAATTCCGGTTAAGAAGTGGCTGGTTTTCGTTTTGTGTGCCTTGCTAACTTCGATTGCGACGGCGCAGACGCAACCGGCGGCTCAGGAAGGCAAAAGGCTTGGTGACGTTGCGCGCGAACAGGACGCGAGCAAGCACCTCAAGAATCCATGCCCGCCGAACATGCCCTGCGATGAAGTTTCGTCACTAAGCCAGTTATCCCAAAGCGAACAGGACGACCGCGAACGAGCGTACCGGGCCCAAATCCGTGCGCTCCTGGGACGCCGGGCTTTCTCGGAGCTCGACCAGGCTGCGGACAGCGCCCGCTCGTCCAAGGAACGCCTGGGCGGAGGCGTGTGGAAACTTTACGTTTTTTATGAGGTTGTAGCCATGGCCGAGGCGGGCAATCGCGTACCCGGCCAGTTGTGGTTACGGCGTATAGCCTTGCTCCAGGACTGGGCGGCGGCGAACCCCTCCTCGATCACCGCGCGGGTGGCTTTAGCTTATGCCTACCACGGCTATGCCTGGGCGGCGAGGGGAAACGGCTACGCCAACACGGTTTCGGACCCCGCATGGAAACTCTTCGAAACTCGCATCGCTCAGGCCTATTCGACCCTGCTTGAAGCCGACAAGCTTCCCGCGAAGTGCCCGCATTGGTACTTAGTGATGCTGCTTGTGGCGCGTGACATGGGTTGGAGTAAGGACCAGATGCGGGGGCTTTTCGAGCGAGCAGTGGCTTTCGAGCCCTCCTACTACATCTACTATCGTGAGTACGCAATGGACCTGCTTCCCAAATGGGGCGGGGAGCCGGGCGAAGCGGAGGCATTCGCGGAGGAAAGCTATCAGCGCATCGGTGGGCGGCAGGGCGCTTTTGTTTACTTCGAAATTGCTACGGTCCTCTACTGCCTTTGCAACGACAGCCCGCAACCAACCCTCTCCTGGCCCCTCCTTCAAGAGGGATTTGCTGAAATTGAAGAACAGTATGGAGCCACGCTTCTTAAGCTGAACCGCTTTGCCGTGCTCGCCTATTTGTACCAGGACCGCGAAGTCGCGAACCGTATTCTTACCCGTGTCGGCGACAACTGGGAACCCAAGGTTTGGGTGCACCGGGCCACCTTCGATCGGGCCAGGTCGTGGGCTAGCCTCGCGAATCCCCACGAGGTCCCCGGCGGTCCGCGCGCCCCGCTGGCAAAGCCTCGGCCGCCCAGTGTGTTCCTGCTCAAGAATGGCGAAAAGTTAGAGGCGCGTCGCTACACCATTACCGGAGGCTCGCTACATGTCACCGCCGACGGAAAACCGCGCGTCATTCCGCTCACCGAACTCGATCTCGAAGCCACGCTCGCCGCGAATCATGAACGCGGTGTCAATCTGAGAATTCCGGCTAATCCGAATGAGGCTGTTACGGGGTTTTGACTAAGCGCATTTTGGCGATATGGCTTCGCGATCCCACAGCTTCCAGATAATGCCTGAGTTTCCTATTGTTGAACGTCGGACATTTAGGACAGCATCAGGGCGCGTTGTCGGTTGCAAGCAAGAATATTTCTGGTGATTCTTACTCCCGGAAGTCTTGGATGCTCAAGGGGTTCCGGCGCTCGCAGAGCGCCACTATAGCTAACTGGCCTACTACCTAGGCTTCATTTCTCTTGACAAACGCAAAAGATAGGCTAGAATAGTAAGTTGTGGGTGTCAGGAGTCAGGAGTCAGGAGTCAGGAGTCAGGTGTCAGGAGTCAGGTGTCAGGTGGCACGTGTCAGGTACCAGGAGTCAAACGCTCTGGCACGCCTCGCAGCCCGGCACAGAATGTTTATTGCAACACCTGAAGAAACCACGTAGCAACTTTAACTGAAGGAACAAACCGGGAATGTCTATGAAAACAAAGCGGCGGGCCAAAAACTCGAGGAACCGAGGAGTCAAGAGGTCGAGAGTCGAATGTGAGAGCAAGGTCGACCCGCAGCCAGGGGTGTCTTTGTTAGCGCCTCGACTCTCGACTTCTCGACTATTCGACTCTCAAAGTGAAGGAACAAACCGGGAATGTCTATGAAAAAAAAGGAGCGGGTCAAAAAAGTCGAGAAGTCAAGAAGTCGAAAGTCGAATGTCAGATTAGAGTCCGATCGGCGGCCCGAGGCGTGTTTTTTAACTCCTCGACTCTCGACTCCTCGACGACTCGACTCTCAAAGTGAAGGAACAAACCGGGAATGTCTATGAAAACAAAGGAACGGTTCGAAAAGTCGAGTAGTCGAGTAGTCAAGAAGTCGACAGTCGAATGTGGGAGAAGTCGACCGGCAAGCCTGGGGGTGTTTGTTAACTCCTAGACCCTCGACTCCTAGACTACTCGACTCTCAAAATGAAGGAACAAACCGGGAATGTCTATGAAAACAAAGGGACGCAGTGGAAGAAAAGGTTCCAGGTGTCAGGTGTCAGGATCCACGAGTCGGAATGTAGGCCATCCGCCCTCCACCGGCTGCCTACTGCCGGCTGCCCTCCATCGGCTGCCTTCTGCTAACTGCCTACTGCCTGAAGACGCCTCACCCGGCCCGCGCCGGCAGCGGTCCACCGTCTCCCCTGGGCTGAGCGTGTCCCACATCTTTGGCTGGACACCGGGGTAGAACTGAATCAACAGCCCTCTCCCTTGGGGAGAGGGTGGCCCGCTGCCGGCGCTTTCACCAGCCGGAGCGGGACGGGTGAGGGGTCTCTTGCACGAATCAACGGAGCAAGTCAAAAGTCAAAACGCAAAAGGCAAATTGCAAAAGTAGCGACCCCGCGTACCTTTGACTTTTGACATTTGCGATTTCGCATTTGACATGTTCTTCCGCTCTGCGGACCTTTGCCCTCAGCCTCCGGTCGCGCGACGAGGACGATGTGGCGTTTTGAGCTGCGGTTGGGTTGCGCCGGAAGGAGCAGGCGGCACGGGCACGGGGGGGACCATAGCGGACGCGAAGCTTTAGCCGGACAAGGTGGTTTGCGAACGGAAGCAACCCCTCACCCGTCCGGCGACGGCTGGAGAAAGCGCCGTCGCCGGGCACCCTCTCCCCAAAGGAGAGGGCTATATGTTCAAGTGGGGCAGCCCCGGTGTCCAGCCAAAGATATGGGTAACGCTTAGCCTCTGGGAGAGGGCGGTGTCCATAGCTTCAACGCCGTCCGGAAATGGCAGGCCTCTCTCGGGAGGACTATGCTACCTGTAGATATTATAGATATATGTATATCTCACATTATTATTAGATTGTGAAGAAACAACGGTTTGCCAGTTCTGAGACCGCCTCCCCCGGTGAGAGGGTGACCGGCGGAGAAGGGCAGATGAGCGATTGCCCCAATCCTATGGCAGTATTGCAAGCGAGGGTTTTTCTGGTATGCTTGCTGCCCGAATCGAGAGAGTCCTTGATTGCTATTCATCTGAAGCGAGGTGGTACGTCATGTCAACAAATATATCGCGACGAAGTTTCATGGTGGGCGCGGCCACCGCGGCCGCAGCCCTGCGCGTGATGGGAGCTAACGACCGCGTGCGGCTGGGCATCATTGGTTCAGGAGATCGTGGGACCTACCTGATGAAGCGGGCCAACGAGGTCGGCAATTTCGATTGGGTCGCCGTGTCAGACATCTGGGATGTGCGGCGCGACCACGGAGAAGAAGTCGCCGGCAGGAAGGTCGATAAGTATGCCGACTACCATCGTCTGCTCGAGCGCAAGGATATTGACGGCGTCATCGTGGCGACCTTCGACCACATGCACGCGCAGATCACCGTCGATGCCTGCCATGCCGGCAAGGACGTTTACGTGGAAAAGCCCATGACCTCGCTGCCGGAGCAGGGGCCGCCCATGGTGAAAGCCGTGCGGGAGACCAACCGCATCGTGCAGGTGGGCACGCAACAACGAAGCACGCCGCACTTCCTCGAGGCGAAGCAGAAACTCTTCGACAGTGGCTTGATCGGAAAAGTGAACATGGTGCGCACCATCTGGAATGCCAACGGAGGTTACTTGACTCCCGTGCCCAAGGGAATGGAAGAAAAACCTGCCGGACTCGATTGGGACGCTTGCCTAGCCTGGCTGCCCAAGATTCCCTGGGATGCGAAACGTTACTTCAACCGCTTCGCTTACTGGGACTTTTCAACGGGGGGCCAGACGGGCGGCCTGTTCGTTCACATGGTGGATGTGGTGCATTGGTTCTTGAACATCCAGCGTCCCTTGGCGGCGGTGGCGATGGGCGGTATTTACCTCTACGACGATGGGCGAGATACTGCGGACAACATCAACTTTGCCCTCGAGTACCCCGAGAAGCTGAACGTGACGTTCGAAGCCACCCTGACGGACATGATTCCGGCGGGCGCGGCAGACATCGTCTTTATGGGCACGGGCGGCAGGCTCAACATCTTCCGCTACGGCTACCATTTCATCCCCAGCAAAGCGAACACCCAGGCCGGCGAATGCTCGAGCGGGCCCACGAACGACGATCACATGGGGAACTGGCTCGAGTGCATGCGCACCCGCCGGCAACCCAACGCTGACGTTGTGGCGGGACATTACAGCGCCGTGGCCTGCCATATCGGAAACATCGCTTACCAACAGAAAAGCCAGGCTGTCTGGCAAAAGGAGTGGGAGGTATGAGTATTCAAGCCGGAGTCAACATGGAGTTTATCCGTTCCCAGGACAAGTCATTTGCCGAGGGTGTGGAGCGCGCCGCGCGGCTCGGCTATACTTTCGTTGAGCCCATGGTGCACAATGGGCGCGAACTGCTCAGCGAAGCCGGCTACTTTCATTCCTTCTCTCTTGACGATGACCCGGGCGAGATGAAAGACATCCTCGAGCAATTCGAGGTCAGGGCTTCCGGACTCAGCGCTCACTGCCCTCTCATGCGGCCGGAAATCAGCGTGCCGTACTTGCAGAAGGCTATTCGCTTCGCAGTAGCCGTCGGCGCCCCGGTAGTGAATACCGACGAGGGTATCCGCCCCTCCTGGGTGAGTATGGACGATGCCTTTTGCGTGATGAAATACACGCTCAGCACGGTGCTCCGCACGGCGGAACGATATGGGATTTACCTCGGCATCGAGCCGCATCAGAGCATCTCGAAATCCACCCAAGGACTGCTGCGGATTGCCACCCTGGTGGAGTCGCCCTACTTGCGCGTAAACTACGACACCGGGAACGCGTATCTGGCCGGCGAGGATCCTTACGAGGGACTGCGGGCAGTTCGCCACCTGCTCGTGCACGTCCACGCCAAGGATATCGCCCTCGCGCATTCGGAGGCGGAACGTGGGAAAGTGACCGGCACGCCGGTGGGGTGCGCTTGCGGGGACGGCGTGATTGATTGGAAGAAAGTAGTCGGCATTCTGCGCGATTCAGGTTTCAGCGGCGTCCTATCCGTGGAGTGCGGCACGGAAGAACAGGCCCGCCGCAGCCTGGCGCACTTGAATGCCGTGTTGGGTGAGTAGTCGTCTGTTTGCGGCTCTGCCGCCCTGCCTTGCGGAAAGGCTTCGCCTTTCCGGGGCCGGCCAAAATTCTTGTTGTTAGGTTGAGGCTGAGCCTCAACCGGCGAGGCGGAGTCTCGCCGAAAAAATCAGCGATGAAGTTGCGGGTGTCCGGAAAGGCGAGGCCTTTCCCCCGTAGGGGATTGCACCCTCGCATAACTTTTCTCCTTGCCACTGCATCTCATGTTCTGCGATTTTAGAAGGCACGGGCAGGAGGGGTGAAGGAATGGAATCTTGAGCGGGGAGGATACACAATTCTGGCTGGGGCTGACGAAGCTCGAGGGGCTGGGCGTGCGCGGCGCGCACCGCCTGGTGGAGCACTTCGGTTCGGCGCAGGGCGCCTACATGGCCTCGCTGACGGAGCTTGAAGGCTGCGGCATTCCGGCGCGCGTGGCGCAAGCGATTTTTGCTCAGGCGGGATTGAAGGAAGCCGCGCGGGACCTGGAAGCTTCGGCTAAAGCCGGTTGCAAGGTAGTGGCGTACTCGAGCGACGATTATCCTCCACTGCTCAAACAAACCCCTGACCCTGCCTTGGTTCTCTACGTTCGGGGAGATGTCAAGGTACTTTCGCAGCATGGGGTAGCCATCGTCGGCACGCGGCGGCCTACGGCTTATGGCAGCCAGGTGGCGCAGCGGCTGGCGCGCGACCTGGCGCAAAGACAATTGGTTATTGTGAGCGGGTTGGCGCGGGGGATCGACTCTGCGGCGCACCGTGGCGCCATGGAAGCAGGAGGAAAAACGGTGGCGGTTCTCGGGTCCGGGATTGACGTGATCTATCCCCGCGAAAACAAGCGGCTGGCAGATCAGGTTGCCGAATCGGGCGCCTTGATTTCGGAATTCCCGCCGGGAACTTCACCCTCACCCGAAAATTTTCCCATTCGCAACCGCACCATCAGCGGGCTTTCGCTGGGCGTGGTGGTGGTGGAAGCGGCGGAATACAGCGGCTCGCTCATCACGGCGCGCCTGGCGGTCGAGCAGAATCGCGAAGTTTTCGCGGTGCCGGGGAATATAACCTCGGCTCAAAGTTTCGGCCCCAATCATCTGATAAAGCAGGGCGCCAAACTCGTGGATGAATGGATGGACGTAATTGAAGAGTTCCCCGCGGAAATTCGCATGCAACTTCTTCCCCCGGCAGAAGCATCGGAAGAAGCTGCGGCTGGACCTCAGGCAGGGTCGCTCTTTGAACAGTCTCTCACGCCCGACCAAAAAGTGGTGTTTGAAGTGTTGCGAGCCGATGCGCCCCTGTTTGTGGACGCGATATTCACCTCCGTGCCGATTCCGCAGCCGCGGGTGATGACAGTACTGCTGGAGCTCGAGATGGCTGGGGTGATCCGGCAGTTGCCGGGAAAGAATTTTATCCGTAAGCTCTAAGGGAGTCTGGAAGTCGAGAAGTCGAAAAGTCGAGGGTAAAGGAGTTTTTCGCTCCTTGACTTTTCGACTTCTCGACTCCTCGACTTGTGGAAAGTTTTCTATGGGAAAATCGCTGGTCATTGTGGAATCGCCGGCCAAGGCAAAAACCATCAACAAATACCTTGGACCGAACTTCTTGGTGAAGGCCTCCATGGGGCACGTGTTGGACCTGCCCAAGCGAGACTTGGGCGTGGATCTCGACCACGACTTCAAACCAACCTACATTACGATTCCAGGCAGGAAAGCTCTGATCTCAGAGCTGAAGTCGGCGGCGGCAAAATCTGATGCAGTCTACCTGGCGGCCGACCCCGATCGGGAAGGCGAGGCCATCTGCGCGCACTTGCGCGAGTTGCTGGACGGCAAGAACCGAAAATTCTTTCGCGTGCTCTTCAACGAGATTACGCACAACGCCATTCGCGATGCCTTCAAGACACCGGGCGAGATCGACACGAGGCTTGTGGACGCACAGCAGGCGCGGCGCATTTTGGACCGCCTGGTGGGCTACCAGGTCAGCCCGCTGCTCTGGGAGAAAGTGAAGCGGGGAATCTCCGCCGGGCGCGTGCAAACCGTGGCCCTGCGCCTGATCGTGGAGCGGGAGCGGGAAATCCAGGCATTCCAGAAGAAGGAATACTGGACCATCAGCGCCCGGCTCGAGGGCGAGAACCCTCCCCCGTTCGACGCGCGCCTGGTGAAGTTTCAGGGCAAGGACTTGGAGATTCCTGACCAAGCGACTGCGGAGCGAATCGCGGCCGCGATCAAGGCTTCGAATCTGGTGGTGGAGTCGGTGGCCACCAAGGAAAAACGAAAGTATCCGGTGCCGCCCTTCATCACCAGCAAGCTGCAACAGGAAGCCGTCCGCAAACTCCGCTTTACGGCGAGAAAAACCATGACGCTCGCCCAACGCCTTTACGAGGGCTTGGAAATGGGCGAAGAAGGCTCGGTGGGGCTTATCACCTACATGCGCACAGACTCCACGCGCGTGGCGGAGGTCGCCCTGAGCGCAGTGCGCGAGCACATCCTGAAGACGTTTGGAAAAGATTACCTTCCCCCTGAGCCCATACGCTACAAGAGCAAGAAGGACGCCCAGGATGCCCACGAAGCCATCCGGCCAACTGACGTAACCCTCACGCCAGAGTCTATCCAGAGATACCTCAGTGCGGACGAGTTCAAATTGTATAAGCTCATCTGGCAGCGTTTTGTGGCCTCGCAAATGAATCCGGCGGTCTTCGACCAGACGACCATCGACATCTCTGCCGGCGACTACTTGCTGCGCGCCACCGGCTCGGTGGAGAAGTTTAATGGCTTCCGCGCCGTTTACGAAGAAGGCAAGGATGAGAAGGCGGAGATGGAGGAAGATGAGGAACTCAAGCTCCGCCTGCCGCAGGTCAAGCAGGGCGAAGAACTGAAGCTGCGAAAGATTCTGCCGGAGCAGCACTTCACCGAACCTCCGCCGCGATTCACGGAAGCTACGCTGGTGAAAGCGCTGGAGGAAAAAGGCATCGGAAGACCTTCCACCTACGCCACGATCCTGGTGATTATTCAAAACCGCGAGTACGTGGAGAAGCACCAGGGCCGCTTCTACCCCACCCAGCTCGGCATGCTGGTGAGCGATATGTTGGTGAAGAATTTTAGCGACATCTTCGAGGTGGCTTACACCGCCCGCATGGAAGAAGAGCTGGACGAAGTGGAGGAAGGGAAACTCACCTGGACGGAGGCTCTGGAAGAGTTCTACAAGAAGTTCAAGAAGGATTTGCGGGTGGCGGAACGGGAGATGGAGGACATTAAAGGTGAAGGCATCCCGACCGAAGTGAAATGCGAGAAGTGCGGCAAGCCCATGGTGATTCGGCTGGGACGCAACGGCCCCTTCCTGTCCTGCACCGGCTACCCCGATTGCGACGGAACCAGCGACCTGCCGCCCGATCTGGCGGCGAAATACAGCGTCGGCGGGCCACCCGCGCCGGAGCTCCCCGAGCAGAACTGCGAAAAATGCGGCAAGCCGATGGCCGTCAAGCGAGGCCGGTTCGGATTCTTCCTGGCGTGCACGGGTTATCCCGATTGCCGGAACACCAAGAAGATCGTGATGAAGGAAGGCGCGGCAACGGCCGTCAGCGACACGCTGCTCGAGGAGAAGTGTCCGGAGTGCGGCAATCAGCTTGTCCTCAAGCACGGCCGCTACGGCCAGTTCACCGCTTGTAGCAACTACCCGCAGTGCAAATACGTGAAACGGCAGACGCTCGGCATCCCCTGTCCCGAAAAGGGCTGCACGGGCGAACTGGTGGCTCGACGCACACGCAAAGGTAAGACCTTCTACGGTTGCAGCCGCTACCCGGAGTGCAAGTTCACCGCTTGGGACAAACCCGTCAACACGCCCTGCCCCCATTGCGGCCATCCCCTCTTACTCGAGAAGTACAAGAAAGACGGGCCGCCCCTCCGCTACTGTCCGAACGAAAGCTGCAAGTACGAGCAGGCAGTGGCGTGAGAACAAGATGAAAAGCGAAATTCGAAACTCGAAATTCGATAGTCGACAACGATGCCGGGTAGCACAGAGGGACCTTGGATGAACGCGGTTATGATCGCGGGCGGCGGGCTGGCGGGGAGTGAAGCAGCCTGGCAACTCGCGGCGCGGGGCATTTCCGTTACGTTGTACGAGATGCGCCCGGCGCGGCCGACGCCCGCGCACAAGACGGACCGCCTGGCAGAGCTGGTTTGCAGCAACTCGCTGAAGTCGAACACGCCGGGCGCCGCCTCCTGGCTTCTGAAGGAAGAGTTGCGCCGCTCCGGCTCATTCCTGATGAACCTTGCGGATGAGTGCGCGATTCCCGCGGGCGCAGCGCTGGCGGTGGACCGGGAGCGATTCTCGGAGTCGGTCACGCAGGCCCTCGGCGAGCATCCGCTCATCACACTACGGCGAGAGGAATTGAGGGAGATTCCATCTGAGGGTCTGGCCTTGATGGCGACTGGACCTCTCACATCGGATGCCTTAGCGCGCTCACTTCAATCGCTCACAGGCGCGGAAAACTTGGCGTTCTACGATGCCGTCAGTCCGATTGTGGATGCCGAAACGGTGGACCACAATCGCCTCTTCCGGGCCTCGCGCTACGGGAAGGGCGGTAGTGACGACTACCTGAACTGTCCGCTAAACGAAGCGGAATACCGCGCCTTCTACGAGGCGTTGCGGGGCGCGGAGACAGTCGAAGCCCATGAGTTCGAGGACCTGCATTACTTCGAAGCCTGCCTGCCCATCGAAGAACTGGCGCGGCGAGGATACGACACGCTCCGCTTCGGCCCTATGAAGCCCGTCGGTCTGACCGATCCGCGAACCGGCAGGCGCCCCTTTGCCGTCGTGCAACTTCGCAGCGAAAACCTGCGCTTTTCCAGCTATAACCTGGTGGGGTTCCAGAACCACCTCAAGTTTCCCGAACAGGCGCGCATCCTGCGCAAGATCCCAGGGCTCGAGCAGGCCGAGTTCCTGCGCTTCGGGCAGATTCATCGCAACACGTACCTCAATGCGCCAAGGCTGCTCGAGGCCGATCTTCGCCTGCGGGCCGCACCCAACGTCTTTATCGCCGGCCAACTTTGCGGCGTCGAGGGATATGTGGAGTGCATTGCCACCGGGTTCCTTGCGGGAGTGGCGATGGCTCAGCAAGTGGCAGGCAGCGGCTTCATGCCTCCCCCGCGCGCCACGGCGCTGGGGTCGTTGATCCACTATCTATCGCATGCCGACCCCGGCAACTACCAGCCTGCCAACATTTCTTTCGATTTGCTGCCGCCCATGGAGGACTTGCCAAGGGCCATCGCGCGTGACCGTCGCGCCCGGCGCGCAAGGCAGTGTGAGAGGGCGCTGGCCGACCTCCAGGATTGGATTCAAAAACTCTGTTCCAATAATGGAATCCCAGGATTGCAGGAACCTTGGGCAACGGTGCATGAAAGTGGGTGAAGCGCTCTGGAGTGCGGCAGCTTGCTGCCGCTTTTAGTCAGGCCAGCTTGCTGGCGGGGGCTTTGTAGCGCCGACCTTTAGGCCCGCATTCTCTGCTTGCTGACCTAAAGGTCAGCGCTACGACAGCGTCGCGAGCAAGCTCGCGGGAGTGAAGCGGCAGCAAGCTGCCGCACTCCAAAGCGCCTGCGGCGCTACGGATGACCGGCATGGATGAACTCATCGAGCGGTACGTGAACTACCTTCGGTACGAGCGCAACGCCTCCCCGCACACGGTGCGCAACTACCGCAGCGATCTTCTCCAGTTCCGGGACTACCTGGCGGAGGGTCGACCCATTACGAGTGTCGATGTCAAAACGGTGGATGCCCTGCGCATTCGCGGCTTCCTCGGGATGCTCTTTGAAAAGCAGGAAAAGAAATCCTCCATAGCCCGGAAGCTCTCGGCGGTGCGGGCGTTCTTTAAGTTCCTGAGGCGGGAAGGAGTGTTAGCCGAGAATCCCTCCTCCATCGTCTCGACTCCCAAGCAGGACAAAACTCTTCCCAGAATCATGACTGAGGAAGAGATGAACACTTTTCTCGATCGTGTGGCTGAAGCTGCAAAAACTGGAGACCCCGCGATGCGGCGCGACCGCGCCCTGCTTGAACTGCTCTACGCTTCAGGGCTGCGCGTGAGCGAATTGGTGGGATTGGACCTGCGCAGCGTGAACTTCGGAGACGGCATGCTGCTGGTCCGCGGCAAGGGAAGGAAGGAAAGAATCGTACCGTTCGGCTCCAAGGCCCGGCAGGCCATCGGGGATTACCTGCCCGTCCGGCAAAGAATTCTCCAGGAAAGGAAGAAATCCGCCCAGCAGGCCCTGTTTCTGAACGTGTGGGGTGAGCGGCTTACGACACGCTCTATCGACCGGCTGGTTAAGAAATACGTTCGGGACTACGGGCCCGCCGTTAGAGTCAGCCCGCATTCACTCCGCCACGCTTTCGCTTCTCACCTTCTCACGGAGGGGGCTGACTTGCGCGCCATCCAGGAGATGCTGGGACACACCAGCCTGGCCACTACGCAGAAGTATACGCAGGTCTCCATCAAACAGTTAATCGACGTGTATGACAAGACGCACCCTAAGGCATGATTTAAACGAGGAACTTGGACCGAATGCTTTCCTGCACGGCGGGGCTGCGACGCATAAGCCATTCCCCAACCTCAGCAGAGGCCTCCAGGAGAGTGTTCAAAATGGGCCTGCCAATCCGGACGCAGACATCCACCCCCTTCACGCCCAGCCAGACTGCCAAATGCTGAGCCGACCAAGCCGGGGTCTGAAGGTTGAAGTTAAGGCGGTGGCGTGGCCCGTCCGTGCGATACCGGATCAGAACTATGCTGACATAAAGTACTGCGGCTGCAACCGCAAGCCATGTCATCAGGTAACCCAGCAGCAAGCTCAAATAGGTGACCATTTTGTCTACCCATCCCTTTCTTTCAGGCCGGTCTTACTTCGGTTAGATTCAAGTTTTGGGAAAAGGGTTCATAAACTCATCAAACAATGTTTGAATGGTGCCATAAGGTCCGAGACACCCCTGGGGGCGGGTGGGGGGGCACGTAAAAGCGACATATTGTCCATTTATCGCCCGCCAGCTTCTGGTAAACACCGATAGTTTGTCCTGTGTCCCTCAAGCCCCACTTGCCTTCCGGATGCTTTCGCCTTCGACTCCCCTGCCGTTTCCCCACGAAAACGGTGATCTAGTCCCTCAGGGGTCCCTTCCCCTTGTCATTCCGCGGCCCTGCAGACGCCGGAGTGCCGCCGCGACCATCCAACCGACCTATTATCGGCCTGTCGGATACACTACATAACGCTGCTTGACCGGCAGGCCCATTTCAGGGTGCGTTTGTCCCAACCCAGTCACAACGGGAATCTCAGCAGAAAGCTAAAGAAACGAACTATGCTTGGAGAACTGATTTCTGAGGGGCATGCAAAGCGCACGGGCAGACGCGTGCTCACAACTTGCCCTACTTTCAAGATTGAGGTGTCATTCGAGGATGACGGTAAGCTCTTGTTCCTATTCAGTATTCGTCATTCTGCCAATGGCCTGCCACGCTGCGGCCCTCCCGGTGCGGATACAGTCGGAAACTCCTATGCCAGAGTAGGCGTTCCCGGCAAGGTAAATGCCCGGGAGGTCCCCAAGCTGGCTGTGAATTCTCGCAACTTTCTCGGCATGTCCGACCGGGTATTGCGCCATGGAGGCAGGCCAGCGGTGAATCCGGCAAAACAGCGGATCGAACGGGAAACTCAGGATCTCCTTCAACTCCTGCCGAACTATAGAAACCACTTCTTCATCTGAGAGGTTCAGGACTTCCGGGTCGCGCGAGCCTCCCAAGAAGCAGCGCAGCAGCGCCTTTCCTCCCGGAGCGCGATGGTTGAACTTGCGATGCACGAAGGTGCAGGCCAGCATTCTGCGCTTCTCTTTGCGTGGAGCCAGGTACCCAAATCCAGTGGGCAAGTGGTCTCTTGTACCCTCCGCGAACCCCAGGGAGACGGTCATCGAGGAGCTGTAGGGGATTTCGCCGAGCAAGCGGCCCAGCGTAGGGTGAAGAGGCGAAAGCAGCCGGCCGCATTCGTGGGTGGGCATCGCCAGGATGATTGCGTCCGCGTCGAACGCCGGGCCGCCCTCGCAGAAAATCTCATACCTGCGGCTGCGACGGTCCGCCGGCCCGCCTGGTGCGCCGGACGCCGCTTCGATACGGGCAACCCGCCGACCGATATGCACGCGGCCCTTGTCTAATTGCTCGGCCAATTTGCCAGTGAGATCCTCGAGTCCGTCCTTGAGTGTCATGAAAAGCGGCAAGGCACTGCGAGGCGCGGCGCCCGTGCCGGCGGAGTCAGGCTGCGGCGTTCGATTCGAATTGGTTCTGGCTTTGCGGCGCTGGCGCATCGCTTTTAGCGTGGCGCGTGTCAGGCTGCCGTGCTTGCGCTCCATCTCCCAGAAGCGCGGCAGCACCGAGCGGACGCTCAAAGCACCTGAATCCCCGCCATAGACTCCGGCGAGCAGTGGATCCGCGACGTTCTCGAGCATGGCATTTCCGAAGTGCCTGCGCACAAAACCGGCAACCGATTCGTCTGGGTCCCGGTTCGGGCTCGGCCGGCCGGCAAACAACTCGGCGGCCATCGCCAGCTTGCTGCTGAACGGCAGCAGGGAAGTAGTCACCATCGGCCATAGGCGGGTCGGGACCAGGAACATCAGTCCATCAGGCAGGGGAACAAGACGGCCTTGGTGAAGGATGTAGGTGCGCCGCTGACTGTCGTTCGAGCCGATCAGCGAATCGCCAAGCCCCAGCTCTCGTGCCAGGGCAGCCGCCTCCGGCTTTTCGGCAAGGAAACTGTCCGGCCCGGCTTCGATGACGAAACCCTCGAGGCGTTCCGTGCGTATCACCCCGCCCAGACGGTCCCTGCCCTCGATGAGGAACTCTTCAACCGGCGCGCCAGCTTGGCGCGCGCGGGCCAGAGTGTAAGCCGCAGCAAGGCCTGTGATGCCTCCGCCCAGAACGGCCACTCGCCTGCGAGTTACCTGGTCCGCTGCCACTACGGTCGTCCTCCAGGGTTGTTATCGAATTCGGAGCGAAGTAGGCAGAAGGCAGAAGGCAGAATGTTGAAAGCAGAAAGCAGAAGGCAGAAAGCTGAAAGCGGAAAGCTGAGACACGGGGAGATTGGGTGTCTGCCCTCTCCCCTTGGGAGAGGGCCATCCCCTCGTTCCTCAGCTTTCGGCCTTCCGCTCCCTGCCTTTTGCTTTCCGCGGTGCAACTGACCCCTCACCCGGCCCGCGCCGGCTGGTGAAAGCGCCGGACGCGGCCCACCCTCTCCCCAAGGGAGAGGGCAGATACCTAATCCCCTCGTTTCCGAGGTTTCTGCCTACTGCCGACCGCCGACTGCCCGCTGCCTACTTCGCTCCCGGACGACGGCTGCCAGCGCTTCGATGAACAGGGGGCTGTCGTTCAACGACTCGGTGCGGTCTACGGTCACTCCCTTCGTCCCTCCGTACTGGCAGAACACTACGTCGATATCGTAAAGGATCTCGACGTGGTCGCAAACGAAACCGATCGGCGCCAGGAGCACGCGCCGCCGGCCCAGCGCTGCCGATTGGTCAATGAGTGATTCCACTGTCGGGCCGATCCACGGCTCAAGGGTCAGTCCCTGACTCTGAAAAGCTACGCCGTATTCTCTGAGGCCCACCGCTTTGGCCACCAGCGAAGCCGTTTCCCTCACCTGCCGTTCGTAAGGGTCGCCGTCCCGAATGGTCTTCTCGGGGACGCTGTGCGCGGTGAAAATTACCGGGACTGAGCCGCCGGTATCGGCCTGCGCGCGAGTCAGAGCCGTGGCCAGCTTGTCGCGAAACGCCTCGATCAACCTTGGATGATCGTGCCAGTTTTCGATGAAGTCCACCTGCACATTGGGTGCCAGCCGCTCCGCATTTTCGAGCAAATGCCGCTTGTAAAGACCGATGCTGGTGCGGGAATTTTGGGGCGCCAGGCAAAGCGCGACGACACGCTCAATCCCATCTGCCGCGATCTGCCGAACCGCTTCGGAAATAAATGGCTTCCAGTTGCGCATCCCGAGGTAGACAGGTCGGCCCAGCAGCGTCGCCAGGCCCTGCGCCTGTAGAGTGGTCAAGCGTAGCAAGGGCGAGCCGCCGATCAGGCGGTAGCGTCGAACGATTTCGTTGACCGCAGCATCCGGCAACGTCCGCCCCTCACGCACGTTAAGCAGGAAGGCGGGAATATCCTCGAGCCGGTCCGGAGCGCCGTGCGCGAGCAGCAGCACGCCCCACGCCGCGCCATCACCGTTTGCAATTGCGTTTGCCATAATACAAATGATATCACGCCGTTGTTTGTAGCGCGGGCGTCTCGCTCCCGGAGTGTAGGGGCGGCCACAGGTGACCACAAGGGTTGCCCCCAACAACGCGCCGCGTGTACACTCCTAATTCCTATGTGGCTGGAGGGTGGAAATCCCAGCACTGGTTGGCTCCAGCCTTCGCCTTGAGAATTCGTGATGAGGAGAATTGCGATGAAGGCGCGTTCGGCTGCTCAGCAACTACTTTGCGGTTTACTGATCTGCGTCCCGATGTGGGCCGCGTCAGATGCGGCAGGCTTTCGCCCGCCCGCGGTTCCGCTCGTGACGTGCAACCCTTATTTCAGCGTCTGGTCGTTTGCCGACCGGCTGACCTACGATGCGACGCGTCACTGGACAGGCTCCAAGCAGGAACTCCACAGCCTGGTGAGGATTGACGGCAGGGCGTGGCGCATCATGGGCGACACGGGGCGTGACATTCAACCCATGCCGCAGACCGGCCGACAAGTGCTGCCGACGCGAACCATTTACGAGTTCGAGGGTGGCGGAGTCCACATCACACTCACCTTCCTCACCCCATTGCTGCCCTCGGACCTCGACTTGATGTCCTGGCCGGTCACTTACCTCAGTTGGGAAGCTCGATCATTGGACGGGAAGGAGCACCAGGTCTCGGTTGAATATGACAACACCGCCCAGCTCGTCGTGAATACCGACGACGAGCCGGTGGTTTGGCAGCAGGAGGCAAAGGGAGGCCCGAGTGTACTGCGAATGGGAACACGGGCGCAGCCGGTACTTCAAAAGTCTGGCGATGACCTTCGCATTGACTGGGGCTATCTTTACGTCGTCGCGCCTGCTGGCGAATCCGCTCGCAGCGTGGTGGCAAACGTTGATAGAGTGATGGAAACCTTTGCGGGAAAGGGATCACTTCCTGGCGCTGATACGCGCATGCCCCGGCCGCCTCGCGATCACATGCCCGCCACGGCTGTAGTGTTTGACCTCGGCAAGGTTGGTGCCGAACCTATCGACCGCCATTTGATCCTTGCTTACGATCAGATATACGCCATCGAGTTCCTCCGCCAGCCCCTGCGCCCCTACTGGCGCCTCAAGCGCAAGGCGATGAGCGAGTTGCTGGACGAGGCGGAGCGTAATTACGCATCTCTTGTGAAGCGTTGCGAGGCGTTTGATGCCGAACTGGTGAACGATCTCACTCGGGTGGGAGGCGAGAAGTACGCTCGCCTTGCGGCCTTGGCTTACCGGCAGGCCATGGCGGCGCAGATATTGGCGGCGGGGCCGGATGGCGAGCCGGTCTTCCTACCTAAGGAGAATTTCAGCAACGGTTGCATCGGGACCGTAGACGTGATCTACCCCGCTTCGCCCATTCTGTTGTTGCTCAATCCGAAACTGCTTGAAGCCTCGCTCGTGCCGCTCTTCAAATATGCAGAGTCGGACCGCTGGCATTTTCTCTTTGCCCCGCACGATCTTGGCACCTATCCGCTCGCTAACGGGCAGGTTTACGGCGGCGGCGAGAAGTCGGATGTCGATCAGATGCCGGTCGAGGAATCCGGCAATATGCTGTTGATGGTCGCCGCCATCGCCAAGGCGGAAGGCGGGGCGAAATTCGCCCGCACGTATTGGCCGTTACTCTCGAAGTGGGCAGAGTATTTGAGGGCCAAGGGACTTGATCCTGCCAACCAACTTTGCACAGACGATTTCGCCGGGCATTTGGCTCACAATGCCAATCTTTCGCTGAAAGCGATTGAAGCGCTCGAGGCCTACGCCGAACTCGCGGACATGCTCGGCAAGAAACAGGAGCACGATCTCTACCACAAGACGGCGCAGGAATTTTCCCAGCGATGGGTGGAGATGGCCGACGATGGGGACCACTACCGCCTGGCGTTCGACAAGCCCGGCACCTGGAGCCAGAAATACAATCTGGTGTGGGATAAAGTTCTCGGCTTTCACCTTTTCCCCACCCAAGTCGCCCGAAAGGAGATTGCTTATTACGAAGATAAGGTTCGCTTCGGCTTCCCGCTGGACAATCGCCAGGATTACACCAAGCTCGACTGGGAAGTCTGGTCGGCAACACTGGCGGATTCAGCGGCCGATTGGGAGAGTCTCATTTCCCCGATTTACGACTGGGCTAACGAATCGCCCAGCCGCGTCCCGCTGACGGATTGGTACTGGACGACCGACGGTACGCAGGTGGGATTCCAGGCACGTTCTGTGGTCGGCGGCCTCTTTATCAAGATGCTCGCGGATGGCGAGACGTGGAAACGGTGGTCAAGCAAAGCGCGGAATTATAAATAGTAAATGGTGAATAGTGAATTGTGAGTTGGATAAGTGTTGCGTTCAGAAGTTGTGCGCGCACCACGGAGAGCAAACTCTGCCGCACAATTCAGCATTCACTATTTGCTATTCATAATTCCGACAGGTTCGATGGTGGGAATCATCCAATGCACAAGGCCGATAGCGAGCGGGTGCATGATGCCGGCGATGATGAAGAGAGGCACGTAGGTGTGAAACCACTGGAGGGTGTAACCGGCGACGAGCGCCAGGATCATGCCGCCCACGGCCCCGCCTGTTCCTCCCAGGCCTGTAACTGAGCCCACATCGCGTTTGGGGAACACATCGGAGGCGAGGGTGAATATATTCGCCGACCATCCCTGGTGCGCGGCAAGAGAAAGAGAAATGAAGGCCAGCGCCCAACTGATGTTGGGAGCGAAAACGGCCACGATGCCGGAGGGCATGCAAAACGCGCAGAAGGCCATGGCCGTCTTGCGTGCCCGGCTGAGCGGCCAGCCGCGCTTGAGGAGGAATCCCGAGAGCCACCCACCCGCTACGCTCCCCACTCCCGAAACGAGAAATGGAATCCAGGCGTAACGGCCTATTTCCTCGAGTGTGAAGCCGCGCCCCTGTTTGAGGTAAGAAGGCAGCCAGAAGATGTAAAACCACCAGATGGGGTCGGTCATGAATTTCGCCAGGATGAAACCCCAGGCTTGGCGGTAAACGAGGATTCTCCGCCAGGGAATTCGAGTGTCCGTCGTGCTTTCCTCCTGGCCTTCCCCGCTCTCGATGATTTCCAATTCGCCGGGGGTAATCCAGGGATGCCGGCGCGGAAGGCGGTAAAGAAGCGCCCAGAAAAACAACCAGAGGAATCCCAGAGCCCCGGTCAGAATGAAGGCCTCCCGCCAGCCCCAGCGGAGCGTCACCCAGACGACGAGCGGGGGAGCGATAACAGCGCCCACTGTGGGCCCGGCATTGAAGAGGCCGGTGGCCAGGGCGCGTTCCCTTTTCGGAAACCATTCGGCGACAGCCTTAATGGCCGCCGGAAAGTTGCCCGCTTCGCCGGCTCCCAGGAAGAAACGCGCTGTGCCGAAGGAGAGTGCGCCACGCGCCAGCGCATGGGCCATGGCCGCGACGGACCACCAGGTGATCGAGATCGCGTATCCCAGCTTGGTCCCCAACCAGTCCATCACGACGCCGGCCAACGTCAGCATGAGGGCATAGGCCAGTTGAAAGGCAAACACAATCCAGCCGTAATCACTCTCCGACCAGTGCAGGACGCTTTCGAGATGAGGTTTCAGGACGGAGATCGTCTGGCGGTCCACGTAGTTAATCGTGGAAGCAAGGAACAGCAGCGCACAGATGGTCCACCGAAGGTGGGGAACGGTGAGGGAGGGTTTCTGCATAGCTTCCAAAGCAGTGGCTAGTGGTTAGTTCTACTACGTTAAGTTATTGACCTCCGGTAAGAGAGGTGGTAAGCTCCGGTCTATGACCGAGAGCCAAATCGAGAAATGTCGAGAACGCTTGGAACAGTTTTTGGCCGGC